>OGYZ01000014.1_pt1 | contig 127852 bp, 112 predicted proteins | sample 1576681 | NCBI WGS metagenome assembly OGYZ01 (sample SAMEA3541480, study PRJEB24748) | human gut metagenome | biome: human gut; feature: human-associated habitat; material: faeces | place: China | collected 2012 | reverse complement strand
GAGTATCTCTTATTTTTTTGTCTTTTATTTTTTCCCGAAATTATTTTACACTAACATCTTCATTGTATTAAAGGGGTGTCCCATAATGTCCCATTGGGACAATTGGGGACTGTCCCTAATTGAGCCAAAAAAAGATACAGTATTTAAACTGTATCTTTCATATGAATTCATATATTTATATAAATTTCAAATCTTATTTTTTATTTACTAAATCTTTTAAAGCTTTTCCTGCTTTAAATACAGGTGCTTTAGATGCAGGTATTTTTATTTCTTCTTTAGTTTGTGGGTTTCTTCCCTTTCTAGCAGCTCTTTTTCTTACTTCAAAAGATCCAAATCCAACTAATTGAACTTTGTCTCCTTTTGCTAATGTTTCTGATACAACATTTACAAATGCATTTAATGTTGCTTCAGCATCTTTTTTTGTTTCTCCTGTTTTAGTTGCGATAGCTGCGATTAATTCTGATTTGTTCATTTTTATTACCTCCTATAAGATTTTGAATATGTAGATAAATACATCTACTATTAACATTATTCGCCAAAGTTCTTTAAAATCCTTCTTTTTTTGTTGTTTTTTTTCTATAACTCTATTTATCAGTGGCTTTGCCAATTCCAATTCTCTGTAACTTCGTATTTTACTGGGTTTCATGTTTTATTATTTTAAATATTTTGTTATTAAAAGGTATCATATATAAATTATTTTTATCAAAAATTTTTAAGAAAATAATTAAAATACTATATATTAATACAACTAAACCTAAAGTTAATATTAAACTTGTTTTTTCAGCAAATATGTATATTAATTTGTTGTATATAAATAATGCACAAATTATCATCATTACTGTAGCTAATATTGGTTTTAAAATAAATGTTGAAAATTTCAATTTTAAATTTATTATTTTTTTCAAAATCGCAAAATCTATTGTAACTGTAATCAAATGGCAAATTACTGTTGCTAGACTTGCTCCATTTACTCCGTCCTAATATGAATTTATCTGGATTTATTGGTACTAGTATTAAATTTAGTACTAGTTTTATTGCCACTCCTACAGATAAGGCTATTGCTGGCACTATTGATTTTCCTAATCCTTGTAAAGTTCCACTTATAGTTTGCTCTAAGACTATAAATATAATAGAAATGGCACTTATCTGTAATATAAATACACCATTGCTTTGACTTGGAAATAATAGTTTTAATATAGGACCTCCAAAAAATATTAATCCCACTGTGCATGGTAACCCTATCAATATTGTTAGTAGTAGCGAAAAAGATACTCTCTTTTTTATTGTTTCTAAATCTCCTATTGCTTTTGACGCTGCTATTGTTGGTATTAAAGTTGTTATAAGTGCTACATTAAATGACATTGGTAGCATTACAAGTGTATCCACTTTTCCGCTTAATATTCCATATTGTATTTTCGCTTCACTTTCACTTAAAAAATTTTTTAAACCTCTTACCACTGTTATAGAATCTATGCTCTTATTTAGTGATCCTAATACAGATATTAAAGACATTGGTATTGATACCGTTAGTATTTCTTTTATTGTACTTAATATCCTTCTATGTTTATAATTAACGGTTTTGATAATTTCTTTCCCAATTTCTCTTCTTATAGTTTTATAATATATGTATAAATATGCAAATCCTACTGCTGTTGCTAAAGTAGTTGCTAAATTCGCACCTGCTGCCATTATTGCTGTATTAGCTCCAGATACTATTGTAAGTAATTCTACTATTATAACAGTAAATACCATCTTAAATAATTGTTCTATTGTCTGTGAATTTGCTGTTACTTTTAAATTGTTTCTGCCATTAAAATATCCCCTAATTACACTAATTAATGTAACGAAAAATATTGATGGAGATAGTGCTACTAAAGTATATTCAGCCTCTGGAATTTGTAGCCATTTTGTTGCTATTTGTCCTGCTCCTAAAAATAAAATTAATGAACAAGCAAATCCTATTAATGCAAATGTTACAAAAGCTATCTTAAATACTCTATGTGCTCCTTTGCTATCGCCTACTGCTAATCTCTCAGATACTAATTTAGCAACTGCATTTGGAATTCCAACAGATGAAACTGTAAGTAGTAATGCATATATCTGGAATCCACTTGAATATATGGCATTACCCTTATCTCCAAAACCTTCCTTATTAGTTAAGTATACCTTATATATTAGTCCTAATACTTTAATTAAAATATGTGACAGCATTAAAACTAATACTCCACTCATGAAACTTTCTTTTTTTAGCTTTTTCTCTTTTTTCATTAAATCCCTCTAGCAGAAATATATTCAGCCTGATATTTTTTATTCATGCTTATAATATTTAAATATAATGTCATTAATTATATCCGTTATCCTTTTTGTGCAAAGTTTTTTTGCGAAAAGTCTTGTTTTTTTCATAATTTTGTAAGATAATATATATGTAAGATTATAATTATTGAAAGTGGTGAAACAATGAAGCTTTTTGATAAATTTTTAAAACTTCTAAAAACAGATAGAAATACTTTTGCAACATATATATTATCATTAATATCTTTTTACATATTAGTAGATAGAATCGTAGAAATGTTGTTTATTATATTCACAGGGGTTTCCTATTCATATTGGGGTCCTGTTAAATATACTTTAGCAATTGCCTGTGTGTCTTTTGCATTTTTCTTCTCTTCTGGCTCAAAATTTGCTAAAGCAGATATTAATAAACTAAGAATATTTCATACATTCATTGTTAGTTTTTATATAGTTTGTATTTCTGCACTTGTACAGTGGCTAAACGCTCTTATATGGTTAGGTTTATTATCTTTACCTAATTTTGTAGGCTTAGTAACAGATTTCTTTTATTTATTTAGACCTGCATTTACAGCTATAGGAATCTATATACCTCTTGTAACATTTTATAAAGTAATTAAATGGCTTATCTTTTCAATTAATGATGTTAAGGATATTAGAGATTCTATTTTTGATTATCCAGGAATTGATTTATCTGCTAAGTCAGAAGAAGTCGGAAATTTTACTTGTGAAGTTAAAATATGTATGGATACTGAAAGTGGTGTAGATGTAAAAATACCAGAAGCAAAACGTTTCGAGTCTTTGCTTGTTGTTGGTGTTTCTGGTTCTGGAAAAACTACTACAATTTATGAACCTATGATAGCTAGAGATTTTGAGAAAAAGTATTTCTTCAGAGAAGTAGCAAAAGAAATGGGATTTACAGCTTTAAAAACTGGAATTGCCACATTAACATATCCATATACTAATGAATATCTAAATGAAAACTTTTCTTTAAGTATGCTAACACCAAATCCAGATAAGCTTGACTTATATAAGACTTATATGAAAAAAATGTTAATTTCTTCTTCTGGAAATAAATTTGTTTATAAAGATTTAGGTTTAACATATATGTCACCAGATTATAACACAATAGAAACTATGGCAAGTGTAGCTAAGAATTTCAAAATACCTGTAAATATTATTGACCCAAATGATTCTAATTCTGTTGGATTAAATCCTTTTATTTATAAAGATCCTATAAAAACAGGTATTGCTATATCTTCTGTTTTAAAAGGCTTATTTGCTACAAACAGACCAGATTTAAGCTTAGCCTTTAGAGAAAATGCTGCTATACAAATATTAGAAAATCTTTCTATTTTATTAAAAGAAATGTACCCAAGATTACATGAAGGTGCTTTACCTAACTTAGAAGATTTACTAAATATGTTAAATAATTTTAGCCTAGTAGAAGAAATGACAGAGCAAATGAAACTAATACCAGAATTAGCTGATAAATATAGAATACTAATTAGATATATGGAAAATAACTTTTATGCAAGCAGTACAGATTTAAATAATACTAAAACTTCAGTATTTACAGCTTCTGCTGAATTAGATAATTTATTAAGATATCCTGGTGTAAAAAGTATTTTATGTAATAGAACAAATAATTTAGATTTTGATAAAGCTTTAGAAAGAGGCGAAATTACTCTTGTTTGCACAAGAAGAGGGGATTTAGGGCTTAATGCGCATAAAGCTTTTGGATTGTTCTTTATACTGTTAATGCAACAGTCAATCCTATCTAGACCTGGAAATGATAATACAAGAATTCCACATTTCTTATATATAGACACATTCCCAGATTTTATTTGTAAGGCTACAGAACCAATCTTTACTGTTTATAGGAAGTATAAAGTAGCAACAGTTTTAGATGCCCAAAACTTATCTCAATTAGAAGGAGAAGGTAATTCAGCCAACGGTTCGGGTAAACACTTTAGAGATACAATATTATCAAACTGTATAAATAAAGTAATATTTGGAAATGCTTTACCAGAAGATATTACTTGGTGGGAAACAGAAATGCAAACTAAAAGAGAATGGAAATGGAACAATAGCTATCAAACAGATTCAGAGAAAAATGATTTTGGATATGATTCGAAAAAGTCAAACATAGAATATAAATGGGTTGCTAATTTTAGTGCTGGTAAAATAAAATCTTTAAAAAGTAACCAGATTATATACAAAGTTAAAAATTTAAAAGGTCAAAGTATTGTAGATAAAGGTAAGGTAGCTGGCTTAGAAAGTAAATACAAAGAGCCACAAAAAATAAAAGAATATAATTTTGATAAATTTACTAGTGGAATATCACAAGATGCTAAATTAAAGGAAAAAGCACATACTATTATAAAAAAACATTTAGACGAAGATTATAATGAAGATGATCCAATTAAAATTGATAATTCAGATTCTAAATTCTTATTTGATAATGAAGATGCAATTGTAGTTGATTTAAAAAAAGGAAATAGTAATTAATCAAAAGATTTACCACCCCAAAAAGGGGTGGCATTTTTTTCTATTTAATTTTTCTTGCTTCAAGATAATATCTTTTGTCATAACTGTGTCCCATTGAGAAGGTTTTTCTTGGTAATGCTCCATCTAATATAACTGTTTTAAATAATTCTGATTTGTGCATTTTTGGTAGCAAGAATCCAATATTTCCTTCTTGTTCTCCTAATTTTTCTGTTGTTTCTTCTCCATGTATATAATCCACTCTTCCGCCATTGTTTTTTAAATATTCGTCTATAAATATTTGTAAGCTTCCTACTGCTAAATTTGACTTAGGATTTTTTATACAAATTTTACCTTTTTTGCCTTTATATACATATTCTATTATTTGACCTTCTCCTTCTTCTGATGTTTCATAGAATTTTTTAAATTCTTCTATCATGTGCTCTGGATTAACTCCAAATACAACTCTGTGAATAGGTTCAAAATCTAAGGTTTCACTATGTAAATTAACTACTTCTACTAATGCATATCTTGCAGGATGATTTTCGTACTCTTCTTTTGGTAATGTTTTCTTTAAGTTTTCGTAACATGTTTTTGCTGTAGCTAATGAGTGGTTTCCATCTCCTACTGAGAATAGCAAAACTCCTTTGTCTTTAACATTGTATTTTCGTTCAAATTCTTCTTTGTCTGCTAATTCTGACATACCATCAAAAACTTTTTCTATAAGCTCATCATTAAGTTTATATCCTTTTATATGACCACCATTTTTCATTAAGTCTGTATCATATACTTTGTCACTTTCACTTACTTTATTTGCTAATTCCTCTATTATTTGTTTTTTATCATCATCTATTAATAACATTATATGTGGTAATTCTAATGGTGCATTTTCTCTTACTCTTACTCTAGGTGGTATTCTTTCTAAAACCGTTCCCTCTGTAGCTCTAATTAGTGTTTGTGAATCTTTTGCAAATGAATAATCCTCTAAATCTACCTTTCCTATTAATCCTTTTCTTATTCTTCCGTCTGCTTGTGTTCTTTCTACATATATTAAACTATCCTTTAATGTTTTGAAAAAGTCATTATCAAGCAATTTTTTCATTTCTCTGTTTACTTCTTCTATTCTTTCTGTTACATTACTTTCTTCCAAATATATTTCTGGTAATGTTACTCTTAATGTTGATGGGTTATTTCCTACAATTTTAGTTACATCCTCCCAATACTCTGGCTCTGATGTATATTGATCGCAAGCTATAACCGCCCATTTACTCATATCTGCTTTTTCTGGCAATAGTATGTCAGCTTTTGAAAATGGTATTTTCATATGTTTTCACGTTCCTTTCTAAAAAATATATAAATTGAAAAATTTATTTTCAATTATTAACTTAATAGTTTAATTTCTGCTGTATTCATTTGATATTTATTAGTATTTTCATCCAATTTAATTGTTACTAATGTATTTTCTAAAGTATCTGAATTTTGTTTTAAGTCTGTTGTAAAATATAGATTTATTTTTTCTATTTCTAATTGGTTCATAACTATTTGTTTAAATACTTCCGCTATATGTTTTTCATCCTCACATACTATTATTAATTGTGGTATAGACGCAAAACCAGAATCCCCTGGGACGAAATTTTCATAGAAATCTTTATATAATTTCATCTTTTCTATTAATTTCTTTTCCCAGTCTTCTTCTCTTCTTATCACCTCAAATAAAAATTGTATTGATTTTTCATTTTTAGTTAATTTTATTCCTCCACCTGAAGCTTTAAATACTTTTCCTAAAACTTTTGCTTTTAAGGCTGGCTTTGGAGTATATGAATCATAAGCTTTTACTTTATTTAAATATGCTATTATAACTTGGTTACCTGCCAATCTCTTTTTTATCATGGCTACTGGTTTTGTATTATCAGTTGGTTGCCATTTACATTCTATTCCTCTTGAATCTAGTAAATATTTCCCCATTTTTTCTAAGCAATATACTCTATATATTCCTTTTCCATCTTTTGAGTCAAAATAATATCTAGTTAATATTTTAGATTTTACTAATTGTTCTAATTTGTTATTTAGTTTATCTTGTGACCCAGGCTCTATTCCTTTTCTCTCTAACATTTGGTATATTTGTCTCGAAGTAATAAATTCAAACTCATTCACTAATTCTAGTATTTTAAAATGTAAATCATTTATATGTCCTAAATTTATCTTATGTATAATTTGGTTCATGGAAACATATCCATCTTTGCCATCAAAAACCTTTATTTCTCCTGGTCTTATTGCAAAGGGAGATACTGTCGCTTTTATTTCATTATCTCTAACCATATTAACCATCCTCTCTTATTAAGATAGCATAATTCTATCACAAATTTATTTATTTGTCTACTTTATTAGGCTTTCAATCTGTTTGTTATTTAAATATTTCCATTCTCCTATTTTCAAGTCTTTTACATTTAAATTTCCTATTCTACTTCTATGCAATGCTAATACCTTTTTTCCTATTGCATTACACATTTTTCTGACCTCTCTATTCTTTCCTTCATGTATAATAATTTCTATTCTTGATACATCTTTTTCCTCATCAATCTTTAATATTTTAACTTTGGCCTTTCCAGAAACATAATCTTCTATTTTAACTCCTTTTTCTAATGCTTTTATTTCTTCTTCTGTTACTTTTCCTTTCAAAGTAACATTATAAGCCTTTTCTATTTCATATTTTGGATGTGTAACTTTATATATAAATTCTCCATCATTACTTAAGATTAATGCTCCTGAGGTATACATGTCTAATCTTCCAACTGGTACCACCTTTTCTTTTATATTTATTAGATCTAAAACCGTTTCTCTATTAAATTGGTCTTTTGCTGTTGTAACATATCCTATTGGTTTATTTAGTAGTATATATATTTTATCTTCAACATTTTTTACTACTTTCCCTTCAAAAGTAACTTCATCTTTAGCAGGATTTACTTTTGTTCCCAATTCTGTTATTATTTTTCCATTTACTTTTACTTTTCCTGCTAATATATATTCTTCTGCTTTTCGTCTTGAGCATATTCCACTATTAGCTAAAAGTTTTTGTAATCTTATTTGTTCCATTATTTTTCCTTTCATTATTTTTTATATTATATATAATTTTTCTAATATTTCCTTAAAATACTGTGGCAGTGGAGCTATTAGTTCCATATGTTTTTTAGTTGTTGGATGTTCAAATTCTAATTTATATGCATGTAGCATTTGACCTTCTACTCCAAATTCATTTTTCCCATTTGAATAAACAGCATCTCCAACAATTGGATACCCTATTTCTGCCATATGTACTCTTATTTGATGTGTTCTTCCTGTTTCTATTTTAACTTCTAACAAAGTATATTTACCATATCTTTTTAATACTTTAAAATGTGTTATAGCTGGTTTTCCATCTTTATTAACTGCCATCTTTTTTCTATCTCTTGTACTTCTACCTATTGGCATATTAATTGTTGCCTCTTCTTCTGGCACATTTCCTCTTACCAATGCTATATATGTTTTTTTAACTTTTCTTTCTTTTATTTGATTACTAATATTTATATGAGCTATGTCATTTTTAGCAACTATAATTATTCCAGATGTGTCTTTATCTAGTCTATGAACTATTCCTGGTCTAATTTCGCCTCCTATACCAGATAAGCTGTTTTTACATATTGCCAATATAGCATTTACTAATGTTCCATCTGGATTTCCATTAGCTGGGTGAACTACTAATCCTTTTGGCTTATTTACTACTATTATATCATTATCTTCATATATTATTTCTATTGGTATATTTTCCGCTTCTAACTTAGTTTCTTTTGCTTTTGGCACATTTATACAAATCTCATCATTTGCCTGAACTTTATAAGAAACCTTTTGCTTCTTTTCATTAACCAAAATATTGTTAGTTTCAATTATCTTTTTTATCATTGTTCTAGATAGTTCACTATAATTTTCTGCTATATAACTATCTAATCTTTTTCCTACATCTTTTTCCTCTACAATAATTTTTTTCATCTATTTTTCATTCCTTTATGTCCTTTTAAATTCTTAAATTCTTTTGTAGTGTATATTGCCATACTTAAAGCAAAGCTTATCCAACCTACTACGACTAATATGTCTGCTATATTAAATGTTGGAAAATTAAATATTGGTGATATATCTATAAAATCTATTACTGTTCCTCTAAAAATTCTGTCTATTAAATTTCCAAATCCACCTGCTAAAATTAATGATAATGATATGCTTGTAAATTTGTTCATCATTTCTTTTTGATTTAGCATAAATCTTATGACAACAGCCATTACAATTATATTTATTATAATATTTGTAACTCTACCATTAGAATTAATTCCAAATGCAACACCACTGTTCTCCACATATGTGAAGTTTAGAAAATTATTTATTATATTTACTGATTCCCCTTTAATAGTATTTATAACTATTATTTTTGTTGCTTGATCTAATATTATTAAAAATACTATAAGTAATATTAGTAAAATATTTTTCTTTTTCATTTATTTTAATCATTCCTTCATTTAAATTTTACATCTTTCATATATTACAAAACTTTTATCTGAATATATTTCTAAATAACTATCATCTCTAGAAATATATTTATAAAGCTTTGATGTTTTTTTCAAAATAACATGTGTTACTCCGTATTTTTCAAAGGTATCTTCATAATGTTTATTTAATCCTGATGTTTCTATAAAATCTGTAAATATATCTCTTCCTTCAAATTTTCCATCTTCTTGCATACTTCCATTAAACTCTGGTGCATATAAATCAGCTCTTGAATCTATAAATACAGGAATTCCTTTATATAGCAAATAACTTCCATAATTATATTCGTTAAAAAGTTTTATATTTTTTACATCAAGATTTTGTAACATCCAGTCTGCTGCTTCTACTGGATATTTAGTCCTACTTACAATTTTGTCTCCTATTTTGCCACTATACATATGTAAACTCATTATAATTATTAATAATAAAGTAATTACTTTTCCTGGCAATGTGCATATCATATTTATAAACTTTTCTTTTGCCTCTGGTGCATATTTTTCAAATAAACTTGATACTAATTTTGAAAATATAAAAGAACCTATAAGCGCCAATAAAGAAGTTTGCCTTCTGGTCATAAATGCTAGTAAAGTTAATCCTGAAAGCATAAATAAATCTCTTAATTTTATTTTTGTATCTGTAAACATTAATATTATTATAAAAATTATTAATAAAGTCATAATTGGTATATTATTTACTAATGTTAATGGTAAATGCTCACTAATATTATGTGTAGTATTTCCTTTCATGGTCTTTATTAAATAGGTATATGGTGTTGTTCCAAGTGGTGTTAAAAGTCCTGTAAAAATAGATATAATCATTATAATTATTAAACCTTTTATAGGTATTTCTTTTGTTATTTTTACTTTGTATGGATTGTTCCTTCTTTTTTTCTGCCCTTCCAATACCACTAAATGATTTTCTTGTATATGTTTTAATTCCTCTGCAACTTTTTCCGCCTGTTCTTTTTTTCCTTTTCTATTTAATCTTTTTATTTTATTTTTGCATGTCCACACTTGAATTCTATTATATATATCATTATCACTTATCCAGCAAATAATGGCTTCTGCAATATATGGTAAAAATAGCACAAAATAAAATGGCCAAACTGCAACATGTATATTTACCATTAAAATAGAAATTGCTAATAACCCAAATAAATAAATTCTTTTGTTCGTTTCTATATAATCTTCAATAAATAATATTGTTAATGCAAATAAAATAAATGTAACTAATTGTGCTCTAGCAGCAATATAATCTTTTAATAAATATAATACGCCTAATGTAACAATAAAAGATATAACATTATTTTTAGATAGTTTTGAATTTACTAAGTAGACCACAAGGCCTAGTACCATACTTAGCATGACTGTAGCTATATATATAGCTGTAAATCCACCTATTCCAACATTTTCTCCCAGATTATATACTAAATAAGTGGCTGTATCATAAGCCCAATGAGGATACGTATATGGCAAATTTTCATGCCAAGAAAATGGGTCTTTCATATCAATTCCATTTTCTAGTATATGTTTTCCTATCGCTACAGTATAATATGTGTCATTTTGTAATGTTATTGGTGTAATCGAAAATGCAAAAATAACTATTGATACAATTGCAATAATATTAAATACTCTTTTTTTATTCATAAATGTCCTCCAAATTATATATTAAACTCTGTATATATTGCATTATGGTCTGATGTACCATTTGCATCTATTGTTTCATATTTTATTAGTTCTATATTTTCAGAATAAAAAATTGTATCTATACAACCTTTTCCAAGTTCTGAAAACCATGTATCTTCTTTGTTATCTATCTTTTTTAACTTTTTCTGCAATATTTCATACTCTTCATACCTTTCTTTTTCTTCAAATATATATCTTCCTTTTCCTAGTCTTGTTACCCCAACATTAAAGTCTCCACCTACTATAATTACTTCATTTGAATCTATTTTGCTAATTATTCTACACAATTCTTTAGCTGCTAATATTCTTTCATCCTCATATGTTGATAAGTGTACAGAAAATAGGTTTAATTTAGTAGTCCCTAGTGATATTCTGTTATATAATATTCCTCTTTGCTCATGTTTTGTATCTGTTAATGGCATTAAATAATTAGCTGAAAATGATATTAAAAATCTGCTTATTATTCCATCTCCGTAATATCCATCTTCTAAGGTTATATTGCTTTCCATAGAGCAATAATACATTCCTACTTTTTTTGCAAATTCTCTAATTTGATTTACCTCTCCTGCCCTTTTGGTGTACATATCAACTTCTTGCAAAAATATTATATCTGGTTTGTATTCTTTTATTAAATTTGCCTGTCTCTCTATGTCTATTATATTGTCCATTCCTCTGCCATGGGCAACATTAAATGTAATAATTTTTACTAGCATATAACCACTCCCTTTTATTCATATTTTTACAGTTCAATTATATCAAAGGTATTGATAGAATTACAAGGAAAAGATTAAAATAACACAAAAAATGCCTCTAAAGAGGCATTTTTATTTTAACTAATTTTTAATTTGTTTTGCTACTTCTTCTGCAAAGTTTTCTTCTCTTTTTTGTAATCCTTCGCCTTTTTCAAATCTTGCAAATCTTAAGATTTTAGCATTATTTTCTTCTGCTAATTTAGATATTTTTATATCTGGATTTTTTACAAAAACTTGCTCTACTAAGCATATCTCTCCATAGAATTTTCCAATTCTACCTTGAACCATTTTTTCTGCTATTTCTGCTGGTTTTCCTTCATTCATAGCTTGTGCTTTTAGTATTTCCATTTCTTTTTGTAATCTATCTGCTGGAACTGAATTTCTATCTAAGTATTCTGGTCTTGCAGCTGCAATTTGCATACATATATCTTTTGCAAATTGGCTATTTCCACCTTCTACTTCTACTAAAACTCCTATTTTTCCATCTCCATGAATGTAGCTTTCTATTAATCCATTAGTTTCAAATCTTTCAAATCTTCTAATAGACATATTTTCACCAATTGTTGCAATCTTTCCAGTTAATACTTCGCCAACTGTTTTTCCTGCTTCTGCTATAGAAGGTTGTTCTAATAATTCTTCTACAGTTGCTGGATTTTTTTCAACTATTTGTTTTGCTACATCTGCTACAAAACTTCTGAATTCTTCGTTTTTTGCCACGAAGTCTGTTTCTGCATTTACTTCTACTACTGCTCCTATTTTTTTATCTTCTGAAACATAAGTAGTAACTAAGCCTTCTGCTGCAATTCTGTCTGATTTTTTAGCAGCTTTAGCAATTCCTCTTTCTCTTAAAAGTTCTATTGCCTTTTCTTCGTCTCCATTAGTCTCTGCTAAAACTTTTTTACAGTCCATCATTCCTGCACCAGTTTTTTCTCTTAATTCTTTAACTTGGTTTGCTGTTATCATAGTCGTCTATCTCCCTTCGTTTTTTAGATTTATTTAATTAGTTTTCTTCAACTGCTTCTACAACTTCTTCCATGCTTTGTGGTTCTTCTTCTGCTACTTGTTCTTCTTGTACATCAGTAACCATAGATTCGCCTTGTCTTCCTTCTATAACTGCATTTGCCATACAATCTGCTATTAATTTAACTGCTCTTATTGCATCATCATTTCCTGGAATAGCATAATCTACTTCTTCTGGATTACAGTTTGTATCTATTAATCCAATAACTGGAATGCCTAGTTTTTTTGCTTCTAATATTCCAATTCTTTCTTTTTTAGGATCTACTATAAACATAACTCCTGGAAGTTCTTTCATTTCTTTAATTCCTCCAAGGTTTTTTTCTAGTTTTTCCATTTCTTTTTTTAGAAGTATAACTTCTTTTTTAGGTAATACATCAAATGTTCCATCTTCTTGCATTGTTTCTAATTGTTCTAATCTGTCAATTCTTTTTCTAATTGTTGCGAAGTTTGTTAATGTTCCACCTAACCATCTTTGGTTAACATAGTACATACCACATTTTTCTGCTGCTTCCTTCATACAATCTTGTGCTTGTTTTTTAGTTCCTACAAATAGAACTGTTTTTCCTGCTTCAGCTTGTTCTTTTAAAAAGCTGTAAGCTTCATCTAATTTTTTAGATGTTTTTTGTAAATCGATAATGTGAATTCCATTTCTAGCTTGAAAAATATATTCAGCCATTTTTGGATCCCATCTTCTTGTTTGATGTCCGAAATGAACACCTGCTTCTAGTAATTGTTTCATTGCAACTACTGCCATTTTAAATTCCTCCTTTTAGTTTTTTACCTCCACATAGCTTCTAACATTTAAGAAGACTTGTTTTTATAAAACAAGCACTTTTCTTAAACTAACTATATGTGTGTTTTAACAGGCAATATTATATCAGACTTTATTACAGATTTCAAGTGGTTTTTAAAGATTTTAAGGCTCTTTCTGCCATTTTTTCGTATCTTAATTTTTTATCTTTTATTTTTTCGTCCAATTCTGGCAAAATTCCAAAGTTTGCATTCATTGGTTGAAAGTTTTTATTTGGTGTAGATATATAATTTGCTAGTGCCCCAATGACTGTTTCATTTGGAAATACTGCCTTGCATTTTATTTTATTGCCTTTTAAATTTAGGCATGCATTTATCCCAGCTACAAGCCCTGAAGCTATTGATTCTACATACCCCTCTACACCTGTTATTTGCCCTGCAAAATATATATTAGAATTTTTCTTTAAATTATATGTATTATCTAAAAGTTCTGGTGAATTTATAAATGTATTTCTATGCATAACGCCATATTTAATAAACTCTGCATTTTCTAATCCTGGTATTAAACTAAATACTCTTTTTTGTTCCCCAAATTTCAAATTTGTTTGGAAACCTACTATATTAAATAAATTTCCTTCTGTATTGTCTTGTCTTAACTGTACTATTGCATATGGCCTTTTTCCTGTTCTTAAATCTGTGAATCCTACTGGCTTTAATGGTCCAAATCTTAGTGTGTCTATTCCTCTTTTCGCCATTACTTCTACAGGCATACACCCTTCAAATATTTCTTTTTTTTCAAAATTATGAAGTTCTACTACTTCTGCATTAATAAGCTCACCATAAAATTTTTCGTATTCCTCTTCATTCATTGGCAAATTAATATAACTGTTCTCATTCTCTTTTTCTAATCTTGTTCTCCATTCGTCAATAGACTCTTCTTTTCCTCGTTCTTGCTTATATCTATCTCCATAAAAACCTATATTCATATTTATGGAATTTTTTTCTACTATCGGTGCTGCTGCATCATAAAAATACAATTTATCTTCTCCTGTAAGTTCTTGTATTTCTTTGGATAAACTTTCTGAAGTAAGTGGACCTGTTGCAATAATTACAATTCCATTTTCAGCTAATTGCTTAACAGATATTTCTTTTCCAACTTCCTGCCTTATTACTTCTATGTTTGCAAACTGTTCTAATCTTTTAGTTACTTCTTCAGCAAACTTTTCTCTGTCTACTGCTAATGCTTGACCTGCAGGAACTTGTACCTCATCTGCAATTTTTATAAGTAGAGAGTCTAATTGCCTTAATTCCTCTTTTAGTAATCCAGATGCATTTGTAATTAAATTAGATTTAAAAGAATTGCTACACACAATTTCTGCTAAATTGCAGTTACTGTGTGCGGGTGAAAATTTACTAGGTTTCATTTCATATAATTTTACTTTTATTCCTCTTTTGGCAATTTGGTATGCAGCCTCTGAGCCTGCTAACCCTCCTCCAATTATTGTTATATTTTTCTCCATAGTTTTTCCTCTTTTTTATACTTATTTATACATTAAGACAACCTGTCTCAATGTCACCCCTCTGGGAATTGTAATATGTCTTACACACATTGTGTTTGACATTTATTATTATACATCGTTTTACATAATTTGTCAATTTTAAAATAATTACACTATTTTTTATTTTCTATTTATATTTTTGACATTTTATGATAAAATAATTTATATTATTTTAGAAGGAGTAAAACTATTATGAATTTAAATAAATGTTGTCGTTGTGGTTGCTTTTATGCTACAGAAGGAGATGTCTGCCCTAATTGTAAACCAAAAGATTTTAATGAAATTACCAAATTAAAAAGTTATTTAGAAATTAATTCTACACCAGATTCTATTGAGTGTATATCTGCAAATACAGGAATTTCTTTTAAAAATTTAAATAGATTTTTAGCTCAAGATGAATTTTCTAAATTGTCTAATAAATTTAATAATTCTAGTAATATAGGAATTAATTTATAAGAAAGGCATTTTGCTAAGTAAGTCTTCGAAGTAAGTGCAAAATACATGCCACTCGCTCTGCTCGGGCAAATTTAGGTAGCCTAACCTTGTTGTATAAAACAAGAAACTCAGCAATAGCTGAGTTTTTTAAATTATCTTTATTATTGCTTTTTTAGCGCCTATTTCTTTTTCTCCTATTGCATATATTTCCTTTAATTGTTCTACTGCTTCTTCTGCCCTTTCTTTGCCATTAGCATGTATATATGCCAAAACGTCTCCCTTTTTTACTTCATTTCCGACCTTCTTTTCTAATACTATGCCTACTGTTTTATCTATTTTGTCTTCTTTTTTTATACGCCCTGCTCCTAAAAATACAGATAATCTACCTATTTGCTCTGCATTCATATTTGTTACAAATCCATTTTTTTCTGATATTACAGGAATTATATATTTTGCTTTTTCAAATTTTTCTGGATTATCTATGTATGAAATATCTCCATTTTGTTTTTGTATTAATTGTTTAAATTTCTCTAGTGCTTTACCATTTTGTATGTTTTCTAGCATTTTTCTTTTATTTTCTTCTATGCTGTCTCCCTTTCCTGCTAGTCTTATCATTTGTGCTCCAAGTTCTAATACAACTTCTTGTACATCTTTTTCCATATTACCTTTAAGTGCTTTTATCGCTTCTAAAATTTCTAAAGTATTTCCAACATTTTTTCCAAGTGGTTCATCCATATTTGTTATTACACATACTGTTTCTTTTTTTGCTAATTCACCTATTTTTTTCATTGTTTCAGATAATTTAATTGCATCTTGTTCATTTTTCATAAATGCTCCACTACCACAAGTTACATCTAGCACTATTTTATTTGCACCTGCTGCAATTTTTTTACTCATTATGCTAGATGCTATTAGTGACATATTTTCTACACAACTTATGGTATCTCTTAAAGCATATATTTTTTTATCTGCCGGTGCCAAATTCAATGTTTGACCAATTAAACTAATTCCTATACTTTTTACATTTTGTTTAAATGTATCTATATCTATACTTGTATCATAGCCTGGTATTGCTTCTAATTTATCTATTGTTCCTCCTGTAAAGCCTAAACCTCTTCCTGACATTTTTGCAACAGGTACACCTAATGATGCAATTATTGGTGCTAATATAAGAGTTACTTTGTCTCCAACTCCACCCGTACTATGTTTATCTACAACAATTCCTATTTCTGATAAATCTAATACATCGCCTGAATATGCCATTGCTACTGTTAAATTTGTTGTTTCTTCCTCATCTAGTTTATTTATATATATTGCCATTATTAGTGCTGCTGCTTGATAATCTGAAATAGAATTATTTGTATATCCTTGAACAAAGAAGTCTATTTCTTCTTTAGACAATTTTTTACCGTCCCTTTTCTTAGCAATTATATCTAATATATTCATGATTATTTCTCCTTTAGATAATATTTTTTACAAAACTCCTTCTATGTATTGGACATAGTCCGTTTTCTCTTATTGCTTGCATATGTGCAGCTGTACCATATCCTTTATGTTTAGCAAAACCATATTGTGGATAAATCTCATCCATTTGTTTCATTATCCTATCTCTTGTTACTTTTGCAATTATTGAAGCACAAGCAATCGAATAGCTTATTGCATCTCCATGTATTATAGATTTATATGGTATTCCTAAAGTATCTATACCTGTTAAAGCATCTACTAAAATAACTTCTGGTCTTTTCAAATTTTGTTTTTCTAATTTTTCTTCAAGTTCTTTTATTGCAATAGTTAATCCTTTTTTAGTAGCATTTAATATATTTATTCTGTCAATTTCCTCTTGGTTTATTATTCCTACTCCATAGGCTATAGCTTCTTTTATTATTTCTTCATATATTCTTTCTCTCTTTTTTTCTGCAATTTTTTTTGAATCATTTACCCCTTCTATCATAGAGTCTTTTGGCATTAATGAACATGCAACAACTACTGGACCTGCTAAAGGTCCACGCCCTGCTTCATCTATTCCACATATTGATACTATTCCTTTTTCATATAATGCTTTTTCTTCTTTTTTTAAATTTAGTAATCTCTCTAATTCTTTTTCCTTCATTATTTTTCCTCGTTTGCTGTTTATTCTTTTATATTTTCTTCTACGAATTCTTTTTCTTCGTTTAATTTGTTGAAATCTGATAATTTATATAATACGGTATCCCCAATTTGAACTCCTTTTGTGTATAAAATTTCTAAATTATCATAATTTACAATATAATATTGGTCTAACTCTAATTCTATATTACCTAGTCCAATTGCATTTAAGTTTTCTTTATCTAATACATAATATTTGCTATTTTCATCTATTGTTATATTTTGTTGTTCTAATAATTTTTTTATATTTTCCTCTTCTTTTTTATCTGAAATTTTTATACCTGCTAATTCCTTTTTTAATGCCTTTTCTTCTTCTGCTATTATTTTTGCTTTTCCTTGTATTGCCAACATATTTGTTTTTATTGTTTCACTTTCTTCATTTTTGTATTGCAATTCTACAAAGCGTACTGCCACCAATATTAAAACCAGTATTATTATTACTAAAAATATTGTTGTCATATGTGTAAGTCCATTTTCTTTTTTCATATTTTACCTCCATCTATTGCTTTATTATATATAATATTTATTTTAAATACAAGAGCAGTTTTTTATTTCTTCCAATATCTAAATTTTTCATATTTTTTTCACATTTTTTTCATAATTCTCTTGTATTATAATAATAATTTAGGTTATCATATAATCAAATAATTAATTTTAGGAGGTATTAAAATGGACGAAAATAATAATAATAACACTTTTAAGAGTATTGATTCCACTAATTTTAATTCTTCTTATAGAGAATTTAAAAATAGCGAAAAAAATTTCAATTTTGGATTTACAAGAAATGTATTAGCACCATTTTTATTTGGAGTTATTGGAAGCATCACTGTACTAGCAGTCTCTCTTAATGTCCCTAGCATAAAGGAAAATTTAGTAAAAAAACTTGTTACTATAGAAACACCTAATGCTTATGGAGAAAGTATAAGTAATGAAAATATTAATACACAAATGGTTTCTTTAGCAGGATATTCTGAAACAGGTGTTGGCGTGGCTGCAAAAGTACGTCCTTCAATTGTTGGAATAGAAGTAGAGTATTCTGTAAATTCAATATTTTATAGGAATACATCTACTGCAACAGCCGCTGGCTCTGGAATAATAATTAGTGAAGATGGATACATTTTAACAAATAACCATATAGTTAATTCTTCTTCTTCATCTTATTATTACGAACTTGGAAAAGCCAATAAAGTTACTGTTACTTTATATAACGACAAAACAAAATATGATGCTACTATTGTAGGAACAGATTCTCAAACAGATTTAGCTGTTATTAAAATAGAAAAAAGTGGACTAACCGCTGCTGAACTTGGAGATTCTGATGCTGTACAAGTTGGAGAATTTGCTATGGCTATAGGAAATCCTTTAGGTTTAACAGATAGCGTTACAGCAGGTATTATAAGTGCTGTCAATAGAGAAGTTTCTGATCAGGATGGTAATACTTATGTTGCAATTCAAACAGATGCATCTATAAATTCTGGAAATAGTGGAGGTGCATTAGTAAATAGTAAAGGGCAAGTAATAGGGGTTAATACACTAAAACTTTCTGGCAATGGTGTTGAAGGAGTTGGATTTGCAATTCCTATTAATTCTACAAAAGAAATTTATGAACAACTAATTCAGTATAACAAAGTAAAAAGACCATATATTGGTATTGGTGGATATGACCTAGACGAACAAACTGCTGAATATAATAATTTAGTTATTGGTATTTATATTAAAACTATAGATGATTTTTCTGCTGCTGAAAAGGCTGGATTGAGAATTGGTGATGTAATAATAGAAGTAGAAGGAACCAAAGTAACTAAAATGGATGAATTAAATGCTATAAAAAATAAAAAACAAATTGGAGATACTTTAAAGTTAAAGGTTTATAGAGATGGTAAAGAGAAAGATATAACAGTAACATTACAAGAACAACCATAATTTTAGTGGAGGTTTGTTGCTAAAACATACCTCCACAATTTATAATTATAAACTAATAAATTACAATTAGTTCACACAATGTTCAAAAATCTTTGGTATATTATATTCAGTTGATAAATATTACTCCGTTATCAACATATATAAAAACATCCCCTTTTGTTTTTTTAAAGACACATATTATTAATATAATATGTGCCTTTTTTTATTGTCCTCTATATATATAATTTTCTGGGTTTACTTGTGAGCCATCTTGCCTTATTTCAAAGTGTAAGTGGTTTCCTGTTGAGTTACCTGTTGAGCCAACTGCTGCAATTACATCTCCTGCTTTTACTTTTTGTCCTTCTGTTACATATAGACTACTACAATGTCCGTAATATGTTTCTACTCCATTACCATGGGATATAATAACTAAGTTTCCATATCCACCATAATATTCTGCAAGTTTTATTGTTCCATCTGCAACTGCCTTAATTTGTGTACCATAACTAGCTCCTATATCTATTCCCATATGTGTATGGTCTCTTATATCTTCTATAGCTCCAAATCTGGATGTTATAACACCAGAAACTGGCACACATGCAAGATATACTCCATTGATAGAATTACATTTTATTACATCTAATTCCTCTATCATACTATTTCTTGCTGTTTTTATAGTGACTGTTTCGCATTCTTTCATGTCTTCTGTATATAATTCTTTTATTCCTATATTTAAATCTTGTATACTACTATATTCTGATTTTAATTCTGCTACTAATGTTTCAGCTTCTTCTAATGTATTTACTTTTGACTTTTCTTCTCCATTTAAAGTTATTGCATATAATTTGTACGTAAATTTCATTTGCTCTTCCATTTTTGATAAAATTATATTTTCGTTTGTTTCCTCACTTTTACTTATCAGCCTTAATCCATATTCTGGTAAATTATCTATATCAACAAATGCAACATTTACTCCTTTTAGATCATTTATATATTCTTCTATTTCTTGTTCAAATTTTTCTTTACTGTCTACATAGCCTACTCTTTCTCCATCTATTGTTACTGCACATACTAATTTGTATTTAGATAATATTATTATGGCTACTATTATAATTGCTACTGCTATTATATTAATAAGTTTAAATGTCTTTTTAGTATAATATTTTATATACTTGCTTAAAATATATATTCACTCTCCTTTTCGTCTACACGACAAAATTAATTATACTACATATTTTAAACAATTTCAAATTTGATATTCATTATTTGCCCATTATAAACATTTTTTAGCAAGTCTGTTGGTAACATTTATCAAAATAGTGTGTATTTTCCTCTTATTTTCTCCCATATGCTCATTTTTTCTCGTTTTTCCAAACATTGACATTTATCATTTTGTCTGTGCAATTTTTATTTTATTTAAATTTTTTCCTGAATTAGGCATAATTACTTTTACAGTTTGTTCTTTGATACTTTTTTTCTGAATTTCCATTATTATTATTGGCAATAGCGATATAACCGTTGTATATAACCATTGAGTAGTTGTTAATGGAATTAATTCAAATACTTTAGCTACTGATGGTATTATTACAACTGAAACTTGTAATAAAGTACCTAATAGAAACGCGCCTATTAAATATTTATTTTCACATATGTTCATATTAAATATAGATCCTTCACTTCTTATATTAAAACTGTGTACTAATTCTAATATACCTAAAGAAACAAATGCCATTGTTCTTCCCACTTCTATTCCATAAAATTTGTTACCTATACTAAATGCTAAAAGTGTTAACATTCCAATCATTATTCCTTCTACAACAATTTTATTCCACAATCCGTCTGCAAATATTCCTTTTCTTGGATTTCTTGGCTTTTTGTTCATTATATCTTTTTCTGGTGGCTCTAATCCTAATGCTATTGCTGGGAAAGAATCTGTTACTAAATTTACCCATAGCAATTGAATTGCTAAAAGTGGTGATTCTAGTCCTAATATTAATCCTAAAAATATTGTTACTATTTCTCCTATATTTGTGGCAATTAAAAAATGTACCGCCTTTTTTATATTATCAAAAATATTTCTTCCTTGTTTAACTGCTTCTACTATTGTAACAAAATTGTCATCTGTAAGTATCATATCTGATGCATTTTTAGCTACATCTGTGCCATTCAATCCCATAGAAATACCTATATCTGCATTTTTTAAAGCTGGTGCATCATTTACTCCATCACCCGTCATTGCTACTACAGCACCTGTACTTCTAAATGCCTTTACAATTCTTACCTTATGTTCTGGTGATACTCTTGCAAAAACACTATATTGCATTATATTTTTTTCTAGTTCCTTTTGACTTATATTATCTAATTCATTCCCTGTTATAGCTAAATCATTTGGTTTCAAAATTCCAATTTCTCTTGCAATTGCTTTTGCTGTAATAATATGGTCCCCTGTTATCATAACAGTTTTTATCCCTGCTTTTCTGCAAGTAGCTACAGCTTCTTTTATGCCTTCTCTTGGTGGATCTATCATTCCTATCAGTCCCACAAAGGTTAAATCTATTTCTACACTTGCACTATCTATTCTATTTGGCAATCTTTCTACGTCTTTGTATGCTACTGCCAAAACTCTTAGTGCATTATTTGCCATTTTATTATTGTTTTCTTCTACTTTTCTTATTACTTCACTACTTATTGTTCTACCTATTCCATTTTCATAATATTTATTACACCTTTTTATTAATACATCTGGAGCTCCTTTTGTAATTATTCTATATTTATTACCTATTTTATGTATTGTAGTCATCATTTTTCTTTCAGAATCAAATGGAATTTCATTTATTCTCTGCATTATTTTATATAAGTTTTCTTTGTTCTTTCCATTACTTAGTCCTGCATTCACTATTGCATTTTCCGTAGCCTCTCCTTCTGCTTCCATTTTTCCTTCTTTTACAATTATTTGTGAATCTGTGCACATGCAACCTAATTCTAATATAAAATCTTTATTTATATTACTTCCTTTAACATCTTGAATATCAACTACTTGCATTTTGTTTTGAGTTAATGTACCTGTTTTGTCAGAACATATTACACTACTACTCCCTAATGTTTCTACCGCTGGTAATTTTCTTATTATTGTATTCTTTTTTGCCATTCTTGTTACACCTATCGAAAGCATTATTGTTACAATTGCTGGTAGTCCTTCTGGTATTGCTGCTACTGCTAATCCAACTGAAGTCATAAACATTTCTATTGGCTCTATCTTTTTAACCAACCCTATTACAAATATAAGTAAACAAATTATTAAACACCCTATTCCTAAACTTTTTCCAACCTCTGCTAGTTTTTTCTGTATTGGTGTTTCTGGTGACTCATCTGTAATAATCATTTTTGCTATTTTACCAACTTTTGTATTCATTCCCGTTTCTGTTGCAATAGCTTCTGCATGGCCATTTACTACAATTGTTGTTGCAAATCCCATATTTATTGTATCTCCTAAAGATGTATTATCTTTTAAAATTACATTTGCTTCTTTTAGTACCGGTACAGTTTCTCCTGTTAAGCTTGACTCCTCAACTTTTAGATTATATGAAGTAACTAGTCTACAATCTGCTGGTATATAATTACCCGCTTCTAAAACTATAATATCTCCAGGTACTATTTCTGTTCCCTTTATTGTCACAATTTCTCCTTTTCTCTTTACCTTTGCTACTGGCGCTGACATTTTTTTAAGTGCTTCTAAAGATTTTTCTGCTTTTGCTTCTTGAACTAGTCCCATAATAGCATTTAAAACAACTATTGCTATTATTATAATAGAATCTATATACTCACCTGTTCCTTGTATTTTTGTAACAATTGCTGAAACAACAGCAGCTATAATTAAAATAATAATCATAAAATCATTAAATTGTTTCAAAAATTTTATAAAAATGCTCTCCTTCTTTTGTTCTTGGAGTTTATTTTCTCCATATTTTTTTAGTCTTTCTGCCACTTCTTCATCTGTTAAACCATCTTTTAGGTTAGTTTCTAATTTAATTTCTACATCTTTTGTAGATAAATTATGCCACATAACAACACACTCCTTTGTATTTCAATTAATAGGGACAGCCCTTAATAATAATATGCATTAATGTAAAAAAATAGAATTGATATTTTTATCAATTCTATTTTTAGGTTAAGGGCTGTCCCAAATTGTCCCATTTGGACATTTAGGGACTGTCCCCAATTGAGCTGAGTTTCATTGATAGTAGCTTGCTTATGCCATTTTCCTCCATTGTTACTCCATATACTGTGTCTGCTACTTCCATTGTTCCTTTTCTGTGTGTTATTACTAAGAATTGTGATGCTTGACTAAATTTTTTTAGATATTCTGCAAATCTGTAGACATTTACATCATCTAGTGCTGCTTCTATTTCGTCTAGTATACAGAATGGTGCTGGGTTTATTTTTAGTATTGCAAATAAAAGTGCTATTGCTGTAAATGCTTTTTCTCCTCCTGATAGTAACATCATATTTTGTAATTTCTTTCCTGTTGGCTGAACTCTTATATCTATTCCACATTCTAGTACATTATCTTCGTCTGTTAATATTAATTCTGCTTTTCCTCCTCCAAATAGTTCTATAAATACTTCATTAAAGTTTTTATTTATTATTTCAAATTTCTCTTTAAATTGTTGTTCCATTGTTTGAGTCATTTCTGAAATCACTTTTCTTAACTTTGCTACCGTATTTTCTAAATCTAATCTTTGTTCACACATAAAGTCATATCTTTCGCTTATTTTTTTGTATTCTTCTATTGAATCTATGTTTATACTGCCTAAGTCTTTTATTTTTTCTCTTATTGAGCTAACTTCTTTTTGTGCTTGGGCTATATTATTTGGCTTTTTATATTCTCCAGCATTATTTGGTGTTATTTCATATTCGTCCCACAAAGTGTTTATCAATTGTTCTATGTCTTGCTCCAACTTTGTTTTTTTGAAATCCATTTTTACAATTTGTTCTTTTAATCCTTCTAATATGCTAAATTGGTTTGTTATTTCTTCTTCTTTTTTATCTAATAATTCATTTTTTTCTGTTCTTAATTGTTTTAGCTTTTCTATATTTTCTGAACTATTATTAACTTCTGCTTTAATCTGCTCTATTTCGCTATTTAAATTATCTATTTTTGTTTGTAATTCCGCATTTTCTTTTATAGCCTGATTTAATGTATTATTTTTATTTTCTATATTATTGTTGTTGTTTAAAATTTCTTGCCTTATTCTTTCTACAAATTCCTCTATAGATGCTTCACTTTCTATAAATGATGAAACTGAAATTTTTAAATTTGTTATATCAAAGTTCAAATCATCTATGTATTTTTGATTGTCTTTATTTACTGTTGCAAATTGTTCTACTTCTTCTGATAAACTTTTTATTTCACTGTTTAATTTTTCTACTTCTTGTTCTTTTTCCTCTTTTTGTTTTATACTTTCTTCTTTTTGCTTATTTATAGAAAGTTCTTCTTCTTTTAGTTTATCCCTTCTTTGCTCTAATTTATAAATGTTTTCTTCTATTGATACCATTTTTTGATTTTCTGCAGCATACACTATTTCTATATCTTGAAGTTCTTTTTCTAATCCTGCTACTTTTTCTATTACTTCTGTTATTGACTCTAAATATTTTTGTTTTTGTAATGTTATTTCTTCTATTTTTTTAGAAAGCTTTTTTATTTCCTTTTCTAATTCTTCTATTTCTCTACTTCTTCCTAAAATATTTACTGTTTTAGTTGCAACACTTCCACCTGTAATGCTTCCTGATGAACTAATAACATCTCCCTTTAGTGTAACAATTCTAAACGAATAATTATTCATTTTAGCAAGTGAAATTCCTATATTCATATCTTCTACTACAACTGTTCTTCCTAATAAGTTTAAAACAATTTGAGTATATTTTTTATCACATTTAACTAAATCGGAAGCAATCCCTATTACTCCTTTCATGCCATTACTTATTACGTTTTCTATCCTCTTTCCTCTTATTGAAGATATTGGTAAAAATGACGCTCTTCCTAGATTATTATTTCTTAAATGTTCAACTAATTTTTTAGCATCTTCCTCTGTTTCTGTAACAACATTTTGAAGAGCTTGTCCTAAGCACATTTCTATTGCTAATTCATACTCTTTATTAACAGAAATCAAATTGGCTAAAACTCCATGCATACCTTTTTTTAATTGTGAATTTTTGTCACAATCTAACAATAATTCTTTAACACTTTTTATATACCCTTCTTTTTCTTTTTCTGTTTCCAGTAAGAATTTATGTCGTGCATCTTTCATATTCATTTGATAGTTTAGTTTGTTTATTTCTTCTTCGAAGTCTTTAATTTTATTCATACAACTTTCTTTTTCAGTCGTTTCTTGTTGCAAATTATTACTAACTATGTTTCGCTTGCTTTGTATTTCGTAAAACTTTTTTGATAATTCTTGTTTATTGTCTCTAGTACTATCTAATTCAGATATTATATTTTCCAACTCTATTTTTAATGTCTTTTTCCTTTTTTCTAAATTTTCATAATTAGCTTCTTGTGTATTTATATCTGCCAAAACTTCATACTTCTTGTCTGTATTTGTTTCTATTTTTTGTTTTTTAGCTTCTATTTCTAATTCTTTATCAGACAATGTTTTTGTTAGTTTCGCCAGTTCTGTTTCTTTTTGTTTTAATTCTTCTTCAAATTTTTCTTTATTTTGGAATAAATTAGCCTTTTTTTCTTGTCTTTGTTTTTCTTCTTCTTGCAATTCCCCTATTCTTGTTTTTAGTTCTTGTATTTCACTTTCTAATCTTTCTTTATTAGCAATGTTGTTTTGTATTCTTTCTTTAGATATGCCTATTTCCGAATTTATTTTTTCTATTTTGTTTGTACTTTCAAAACCTATATTTTGCATTTGTTCTATTTGTGTTGTTATCTCATCTAATTCTTGTTTCAAAGAATCTTTTAAGCTTTGTATAGATGTTAATTTTTCATTTTCTGTATTTCTTTGTGCAGTCATTATTTCTTCATCTTTTATAATTTGCTCTAATTTTTCTTTATATGTATTTATATTGTAAACAAATAGGCCTACCTCTATATTTTTAAGCTCTTCTCTTAAATTTAAGTATTGTTTTGCTTTCTCAGATTGAGCTTTTAGAGGTTCTATGTTTCCTTCTATTTCTGTTAAAATGTCATTTATTCTTAATAAGTTAAGCTTTGTTTGCTCCATTTTTTTCTCTGATTCTTGTTTTCTTGTCCTATATTTTACAATACCTGCTGCTTCTTCAAATATGTGTCTCCTGTCTTCTGATTTATTTGATAATATTTCATCTATTTTTCCTTGCCCTATTATGCTATATCCATCTTTTCCGATACCTGTGTCCATAAATAGCTCTAAAATATCTTTTAGTCTACATGGGGTTTTATTTATAAAATAACCAGTTTCTCCATTTCTATATAATTTCCTTGTTACAGTAACCTCTGAATATTCTATAGGTAATTTTGCATCTGAATTATCTATAACTATAGAAACTTCTGCAAACCCTAAGGATTTTCTAGACTGTGTTCCTGCAAATATAATATCTTCAGATTTTGCTCCTCTTAAAGATTTCATACTTTGCTCTCCAAGAACCCATCTAATAGCATCAGAAATGTTACTTTTTCCTGAACCATTTGGTCCTATTACTGATGTAATTCCTGGCTTAAATTCTAATATTGTTTTATCTGCGAATGATTTAAATCCTTGTAGTTCTAATCTTTTTAAATACATTTAATACACCTTTTTTCTCTTTTACTTATATTTGTACTTGAAAATTATATATTAACTTTTGGCAAAAATCAACATTCTTTTTTTGTCCATATGGTAATCGCATAAAATATCACAAAATTGTATCAAAAGCTACAAAGCTTTGATACAATTTTGTAATATTACTCTATTAATTTTCTACTTTTCAAAATATGTGCTTATTTCTTGTAGATTTTCAAAATTGTGTTGTCTTAACACTTCATATGCTACTATTGCAACAGAATTTGATAAATTTAATGAACGCAGATGTTCTTTCATAGGTATTCTTATTGTATTTTCTATGTATTTTTGTAATAATTCTTCTGGTAATCCTTTTGTTTCCTTTCCAAATAGTATAAATACTTCGTCATATTCTGCATATTTTACATCTGAGTAACAATGTTGTCCTTTTGTGGTTGCAAAGAACATTGCATTTTCCTGTGGTTTGTATTTTTCTAAAAACTCTTTTAAAGATTTATGCTCTTCTATTTCTAATTTATCCCAATAATCAAGCCCTGCCCTTTTTAGGTATTTATCTGTTATTTCAAATCCTAGTGGATATACTAAATGTAATTTTGCCCCTATCGCTGCACATGTTCTTGCTATATTTCCAGTATTTTGTGGTATTTCTGGCTCTACCATTACAATATTTATTTTCATTTTGCCAATCTCTTTTCTCTATTATATTTCTATAACTATATTGTTAATATTATTGCTGTTATACTAACATATATTAATAATAATATTGATAATCCTATTATTCCTAATATCATGCCAGCCTTTCCTAATTTACTTCCCATTTTTTTTATAGATTTTGCTCCAAATACTATAGCCAATATTCCTGCTGGTAATGAAATATACCAAAAAGTAGAAAGTACTATTGATACTATCCCTAATGTAAGTGAAGCTACTGGCATCCCTGATTTATTTTTATCTATTACCTTTTCTTCCATTTTATTTTCCCCCTATAAATCTATTTTACTAATTTCTTTTAATGTTTCTAAATCACTTACTTTTATGCACTTTTCTGATACAGTATATAAATTATTTTCTATATATACTCCTCTTAATAATTTTGAATTTGTATAATAGTAAGTATCCTGTGATTTATTATCTATATTTTCTTGTGTTATTATGCCTTTTAAGTTAATTCCTTTTTCTATATTTATTGAATATACTGAATATCCTTCTGATATATATTTAGTAGTATTTTTTTTGTATGCATTTATTGTATCTTCATAAGTATTTGATGATGCTATTGAAATGTCTTCTGCATAATTATTTACTGGTATCGCTATAAGTTCTTTTTCTTTTGAAAATAATAATGCTTTTGGATTTGTTAATATTGCCGATGTTGTTCTCCTGTCTCCTATTACTGTACTTGATATTTCAACTGGGTTAGTTGGATCTGTTACATCAAACAGTGCCATCTTCATTCCTGTTATTGTGGCTGTAGCAGAAGTAACCTTTCCTTGAATATCTCTATTTATTTTTTCTTCTGTTTGCATTCCTATTCCAATTAAATGATTTTCATCATATGGATGTAAATATGTACTATAACCTGGTATTTTTAACTCTCCTAATACTTTTGGCTCTGTTGGGTTACTTAAATCTATAACAAATAGCGGGTCAATAGTTTTGTAAGTTACAAGATATGCCTTATCTCCCATGAATCTTGAAGAATACATTTGCTCTCCTTTTGCTAAATATGGAGTTTCACCAATTTGTTGCATCTTTTCATTAAATATTACTATTCTTGAACCTTCTCTACTATCTTTTAATGCTACTCTTAAATTTCCATTATACTCATCTAATGAATATTGATTTATAGTTTGCCCTTTAACTCTAGTCTTACAACTATATTCCACTTCTCCGTTATCTAAAATATTAAACTTATATATTTCTGTTTCATAATTTCTAGTATAATCATATATATAATCGTTTAATCCCCAGATTCCTTTTATTCCATATATAGAAGATATTTTTGGATAATAATTTCCCTTATAATTTGTGTCTAATAAGTATATATTTTTTTCTGATATATATGCATTTTCTATATCTATTAAATAAGAACTTACATTAACATTTTGCTCAATATTATTTAAATCCATCATAGATATTATGGTTTGCTTGTTTGTTTCTACATTTTTTAAATATTTAATATTTTTTAGTTCAATTTCTTTTTGACTATATTCTTCATCATAGTATCTTACTATTTTATTGTTCTCTTTTCTCAAGTTTCCAGTTGATATTACATATAACTTACTTCCTATGCATCTTGTTGTGTAATATGGCTCATATAATTTATAGTTTTTTACCATTCTAGGTTCTTCTCTATTTGTTATATCATATATTCTTACTATTGTGTTATTTTTATTTGAACTATAATAGATATATGGGCTATTAATCTCTGAACAAATAGCTACTAATTTGTTTTCAAAAAGTATTAAATCTTCTGGAATCCCATTATCTGTTGGTGTTATTTTTGATGCTACTTTAATTTTGTTTGGGTCTGTTACATCTGTAATAACTATAGATTCTTTTGATAAAGAGTATATATAGTTTCCATCTGTTTTTATTATATCTGCCTCATCTACATTCTCTACTTGAATATTAGTTTTAGAATAATCTTTATTTGTTATACTATTAGAACTTTGCTCATTGGTTTGTATATTTTTAAAAATTGACTCACTATCAGTAGCTGAAGTAATGTCTTCTGTTATGATATAGTCTTCCTCTACATATATATTTCTTGATATTTCATATGGAAGTACCAATGGTCCTAGTATAGCTTTTTTTAATATACTGTCATCGTCTCTTCCGCTATACATTTTTTCCAACTGTTTTTCAGATTTTATTGTTTTTAATTCTGTATTTACATTTATACAACATATTAATGTAATAAAAACAGTTAATATAATTACGGTTAGTACTATTATTGCAATTTTTCTTTTCATATTTTCCATCCTTTCTATTATTGGGTTACTTATATTATAACATTAATAAATTAAATGCACTATAAATTTTAAAAAATTACTTGCTATAAATAATTTTTATATGTGTTTCTTTCATTTCTTAGGATTAATAAATTATTAATAGCTTTTTCTTTATTTTTATGTTATTATTATATATGTTTATTTTATTTTTATGGAGGGTTTTGTCGAAATATGAAAAATAAAGTAATAAAAACATTATTATTTATTATAGCAATGATTTTAATCCTTGGAATTGTTATATATCTTTTTCCTTTTTTAATTAATTTATCAACTTATGAAGGACAAGTTGCTTTTAAAAACGAAATAGACCATCTTGGAATTTTTGGAATTGGTGTTTTATTTTTGTTGCAACTTCTTCAAATACTATTAATAGTTCTACCTGGTGAACCTTTAGAATTACTTGCAGGTATTTGCTATGGTCCTATTTGGGGCACATTATTTACACTTATATCTGTTTTTATTACTACAAGTTTAATATATTTTCTAATTGGAAAATTGGGAAAAAAATATTTATATAATGCATTTTCACAAGAAAAAATTGAAAAAATAGAAAATAGTAAATTATTTAAAGACCCTAAAAAAGCAGAAGTGCTAATGTGTATATTGTTTTTTATACCTGGCACTCCTAAAGATTTATTAACATATATTGGTTTCTTACTTCCAATACCACCTATGAAATTTATATTAATTGCTACATTTTTTAGATTTCCATCTATAATTTCCTCTACAATTGCTGGTAGTGGATTATCAAATGGTAAATTATCTATACTAATAATTTCTTATGCTATAACTTTTATAGCTACTGCTGTTATCATCTTTTTTATAAATAAAAAGGACAAAGATACTACTGAAGCTATGAAAATAATTAAATAATTATATCTCTCTGCACTTAACAACTAACCTTTCTGTTCCATAATTAGTACAGGTTATTAATGTTAGTTCTCTATATCCATTCGTGTGTTGAGTTGTACAACTTGTATCTGTTGGTTTTACAACATATTTATTATACACTTTATATTTTACCATTTTCCCATAACCATCTGTTAGCTCTACAATGTCTCCATTTTTTATTGAGCTTAATGTACCAAACATTTTTCCATTTCTATAATTATGTCCTACTATGCAATAATTCCCCTCTTCGTTTGGCTCTGGTCCCCAATATTTATTAAGTGAAATTTCTAATAATTCTTCTGATGTATCTGATAATACTGGATACTGGATGTTTAAAGCTGGTATATTTAATATTGCATCTGTTTCATATTCTATACCATTTGTAGCAGTATATACTATTGAATTTTCTTGTACCTCCTGTATTCTTTCCTCTTGTTCTGGTGTTATTTCCTCTTGGTCATCTATAATTATTCTAATAATATCATCTTCTGGTTTTTTTATTGTTGTATCTATTGAAGAAGTTGTAGCTATTTGTTCTAATATTTCTTGTGACACTTTTTCATTTTTATTTCTATCATATTCTGCATAAACATAATAAGAAAATAAAATGCACACCAAAAAAACAGATAAAAAGAATTCTATTTTATATAATCTTCTTTTTCTCTTGAATTCTGGTGTAATATACAATTTCTCTGTAACTAAAATTTGATTCATGCTATTCTCCTATTTTATTTAATTATAACATACATTTTAGCTTTTTTAAAGAGATTTTGCAAGTAAATTTGAAATCTCACAAAACTGCTCTATAGAAAGAGTTTCTCCTCTGATATTTATATCTATCCCTAATTTATTTAATATTTCTATTGCTTGTTCTTTATTCTTTAACATTCCACCATTTACCATACTATTGATTAGCGTTTTTCTTCTTTGCATAAAACTTATTTTTATAAGTTTAAAAAATAATTTTTCATCTATTGGATCTACTACTGGCTTTTTTCTTAAATTTAATTTAATAACTTGTGAATCTACCTCTGGAGCTGGAATAAATTTTGAGCTTTCTACATCTAACACTACTTCTGGCTCTGAATAGTAATATACAGAATAAGTAATTGCACCAGAATTTTTAGTACCTGGTAATGCTGTTAGTCTTTCTGCAACTTCTTTTTGAACCATTACTGTTATTGTATCAATTGGTAATTTTTGTTCTAATAATCGCATAATTATAGGTGTAGTAATATAATATGGTAAATTTGCTACCACCTTAACTGTTTTGAAATTATTTTTCTCTATCAGTTCTCTTAAATTCACTTTTAATATATCTTCATTTAATATTTCTAAATTTTTATATAACAAAAATCGTTCTTTTAATATTCTTATCATTTTGTTATCAATTTCTACTGCAATAACTTTCCCAGCCTTTTCTAATAGTTTTTGTGTTAAAGTTCCAAGTCCTGGTCCTATTTCTATAACTAAATCTTCTAATGTTATTTCAGATACTTCTACTATTTTTTCTACAGTTTCATCATCAATCAAAAAATTCTGTCCTAAGTTCTTATTTGCTGTGATATTGTACTTTTTCATTAAAAATTTTGTTTCTTCATATATATTATTCATTACTTCTCTCCAACATTATAATCTACATCTCTTTTATTTTACCACGTTTATAGTAATATTGCAATGTAATGTATTTGTCTCTCAGAGTAATATGTATAAAAAACATTGATTTTTGTCTTATTATATAATAAAATATTATCATAATTTTAGAAGTAGGTGTAACATGAATACAAAAAACAAAAGCAAAGTAAAAAAATCTTCTATTTCTACAAGACTAAGGAATGGAATGATTGTAATATTTTTAATTATGATTTTATTAATTGTTCGTTTGGGTTGGCTACAATTTGTTAAAGGTTCTTGGCTAAAAGAGCAAATGTATAGCCAATTAATAACCAGTCGTATAATAAGCCCTAAAAGAGGTACTATATATGACGCCAATGGTAAAGAATTAGCCATAAGTGCAGCAGTAGATACAGTTACAATTAATCCTACCTTAATTGTGGTTTCAGATGAAAATAAAGAACTTGCAGAAATAAAAACTAAAGCTTTAAAGGAGAAAGTTGCAAAAGCTCTTTCTGAAATATTTGAATTAGATTATCAAAAAACTTTAGAAAAAGTTTCTAGTACAAATTTTTTAGAAACGATTGCCAAGAAGGTTCAAAAAGATAAAATTGATAAGTTAAAATCTTGGATGGAAGAAGAAAAAATTTATTCCGGTATTAATATAGATGAAGATTCTAAAAGATATTACCCATATGGAAATCTAGCTTCAAATTTAATAGGCTTTTGTGGTGATGAAAATATTGGGCTAGAGGGCTTAGAAAACGAGTTTGATGATTTATTAACAGGTACTCCTCGGAAGAATAATAACATCTCAAGATGCAATTCAAGAATTTATACCAGATCAAAATGAAACATATTTCGTTGCTGAAAATGGTAATGATATAACTCTTACTTTAGATATAAATATACAAGCTATAGCTGAAAAATACTTAGAGCAAGCTTGTAAAGAAAATAATTGTGCTCGTGGTGGAAATGTTATAATTATGAATCCTAATAATGGAGATATTTTAGCAATGGCGACATATCCTAATTATAACTTAAATAATCCTTCTAAAGTATCAAGCATTTCCGATTCTGATTGGAAAAAAATGACTTCTGAACAAAAAGCTAATGCTTTGTATGGAATGTGGAGAAATAGAGCTCTTACAGATAGATATGAACCTGGTTCTGTATTTAAGATTATTACTGCTGCTGTTGGTTTAGAAGAAAACATAGTATCTCCTGATACTAAAGATGTTTTTAACTGCCCTGGATACCATACAGTTGCGGGACAAACTATTAATTGCTGGAAAGGTCGTCCTGGACATGGCTCGCAAAGTTTAAGAGAAGCCTTGTGTAACTCTTGTAATCCTGCTTTTATGCAATTAGGCGAAAAAATAGGTGCTAAAACATTATATAAATATTTTGAAGCTTTTGGCTTGTTCAGTTCTACCAATCTCACATCTGGAGATGTTTCCGGAAACTTTTGGGACTTAAATGATGTTGGCCCTGTAGAATTGGCTACATTATCTTTTGGTCAAAGATTTGGAATAACTCCTTTACAAATGATAACTGCTGTTTCATGTATTGCAAATGATGGAGTACTAGTTCAACCTAAAATAATAAAAAATATAATTAATACTGATACTGGTGCAACTACTAATATAAATGCTACAGAAATAAGGCAAGTAATTTCTAAAGAAACATCTGAAAAACTTTTAAGTATGATGGAATCTGTTGTAACTGTTGGAACAGGAAGTTATGGAAAAGTAGCAGGATATTCTGTCGCTGGAAAAACCGGAACCTCAGAACCTTCTCCTGGTGCAGAAGATGAAGGATATGTGGCTTCATATGTTGCTGTATCTCCTGTTGAAAGTCCAGAAGTAGTTATTCTTGTAACATTATATGCTCCAGAAGGTGAAAGTCATCAAGGTGGTCAAATAGCTGGTCCTGTGGTATCTCAAATTTTAACAGAAGTATTACCTTATTTACAAATTCCTTCTGATAATAGTGCTTCATCTACTGGTAGTAGCTCTTATAATTCAACAACTACCCTTCCAAATGTAGTTAATAAGACTATGGCAGAAGCTAAGAAAATTATTGAAAATGCAGGATTTGATTGCATTATTTCAGGTTCTTCAGAAGAACTTGTAACAGAGCAAATGCCTAAGGCTGGAACTCAATTAATAAAAGATTCTATTGTAAAAATATATTCAGCAGGAAATGAGGCAAGAGTGTCTCAATCTGTACCAGATTTAAAAGGTATGACATTATCACAAGCAAAAGCTACACTAAAAGAACGAAATTTAAATATACAAATCAGTGGTTCTGGAATTGTAATAAGCCAAGATCCTATAGCAGGAACCTCTGTTGAGGAAGGAACGTTAGTAAGTGTTTCTATGAAACCAGAAATACAAGATGCACATTAAAATTCATTATATCACAAAAAAATCCAAGGAATTATCTAAATATCCTTGGATTTTTTCTTTTTTAATCATTAAATATTGCGTCAAACTCTTCTCCATCTATCTTTTCTTTTTCTAAAAGTATTCCTGCTACTACATGTAATTTTTCCATGTTAGCATTTAATATTTCTGCAGCTTTTTTATATGCAAAGTCTATTATACTTTTTACTTCTTCATCTATAATAGCTGCTGTTTCTTCTGAATATTCTTTGCTTTGTGCGAAATCTCTTCCTAAGAATACTTCTTCTTGATTTTGACCTAATGTTATTGTTCCTACTCTTTCACTCATTCCATATTTCGTAACCATGTTTCTAGCAATTTTGGTTGCTCTTTCTATATCATTACTTGCACCTGTTGATATATCATCTAACACTAGTTTTTCTGATACTCTACCACCTAGTAGTGATATTATATTTTCAATCATTTCTGTTCTAGACATAAATGATTTATCTTCTGTTGGTCTATACATAGTATAACCACCTGCCATACCTCTTGGTACTATTGATATTTGGTGAACAGGATCTTGAGTTGGTAAAAATCTACTTACTACAGCATGCCCTGCTTCGTGATATGCCACTAATTTCTGTTCTTTTTCACTTCTAACTCTAGTTCTCTTTTCTGGTCCCATTGTGACTTTAACCATTGCATCTTCCACTTCGAGCATTCCAATTTCTTTTTTATTTCTTCTAGCAGCTAAAAGTGCTGCTTCATTTAATACATTTTCCAGATCTGCGCCTGAAAATCCTGAAGTATTTTTAGCAATTGTTTTTAGTTCAACATCTGGTGCCAATTTTTTCTTTCTACTATGCACCTCTAATATTTCTTCTCTTGCTTTAACATCTGGTGCTGACACTACTATCTGTCTGTCAAATCTTCCTGGTCTTAATAATGCTTTGTCTAATACGTCTGGTCTGTTTGTTGCTGCTAATACTATTACACCTTCATTAGCAGCGAAACCATCCATTTCTACTAATAATTGATTTAAAGTTTGCTCTCTTTCATCATGTCCTCCTCCAAGTCCTGCACCTCTTTGACGTCCAACAGCATCTATTTCATCTATAAATATTATACATGGCGCTTTTTTCTTGGCCTCATCAAATAAATCTCTTACACGAGAAGCACCAACACCTACAAACATTTCCACGAAATCCGAACCACTTATGATAAAGAAAGGAACTCCTGCTTCTCCGGCAACTGCTTTTGCTAAAAGTGTTTTTCCTGTTCCTGGTTGACCAACTAATAACACTCCTTTTGGAATTCTAGCACCCATATCTGTAAATTTTTTTGGGTTCTTTAAAAACTCTACAATTTCCTCTAATTCTTCTTTTTCTTCATCTACACCTGCTACATCATCAAAAGTAATTTTGTTTTTATCTGTAGGATTTAACATCTTTGCTCTACTCTTACCAAAAGACATTGTTTTATTTGACCCTACACCGCCTTGTGTACTACTGTTCATAAATAAGAACCAGAATATAAAGAATATAATTAATATTCCGAATGGTGTCAATAATGTTAAGAAAGCCATAAAGATTGATTCTGATTTTTCAGTTACTTTTATAGTACCTGCTTTCATACTTTCTTCAAGCACATTCATTAAATTTTCTATACTTGGTATATTTACTTCTTTGGTAACATTTTGATTTTTCAATTTAACATTTGCCTTAGAATTATCAGCAGAAATCTCTATTTCTTTAACTTCTCCTGCTTCTATTTTTGTAAGCAATTCTGAGTATGCCAATTTATTTTCACTATTATCTATAATTGAAGATATTAGCACTATAAAAATTATAAATATTATTAGCCACATGGCTAAAGTTTTTATTCCATTTTTCAAATTAATGCCTCCTTTTACTATTCATGCAATATATCATAAAGATTTTTGTATTTCAAGTATTTTTTTAAAGTTTTTTCTTTACAATCTAGTCATATCAATACTTTCCTTACGGAAGTTCATAATACCTAGTAAAAAAATTTTTTTATTTTTTACAAGTATTTTTATATTTTTATTAGGTGTTAAATATTTATTACCTATATTATTTTCACATAATTTAATAATATCCTCAATATGTATTTTTTCTATGCCATTTGTTGTACCCAAAAGTTCATTAATAGTATATATTATAAGTCTAGATTTTATTACCTTTTCTAATTTATTAAATTTCTTCAAGTCTAAAATAATTTCTTTTTCATTTCTATCTATCAAAACATCGCTATATGCTTGCTTAACTATATTTTTAAAATACAATTCATCATTAGCAATAAGATTTGACATTCTATTTATTGTTTCTATTATATTAGGATTAAAATTTTCCTGTATATATGGAATAAGTAAATTTCTAATTTTATTTCTTGTATAAATATTTTCTTGATTTGTTTTGTCATACTTAGGGTTTAAGTTGTTTTCATCACAATATTGTTCAATTTCTTTTCTAGTACATTCTATTATAGGTCTTATAAATTTGTTATTTCTTATTGGTTCTATTCCTTTAAGCCCTGAAGTCCCACTTCCCCTCAAAAAATTCATCATAACAGTTTCTGCATTATCATTTGCATTATGTGCTGTAGCAATTTTATTTCCACCTACTTTATTCATTACTTCTTCAAAAAAGTCATATCTTATTTTTCTTCCTACTTCCTCTGTCCCTAGCTTCTGCTCCTTTGCAATTTTTAAAATATTTTCCTTTTTTACAAAACATGGTACATTTTTTTTAATACAAAAATCTCGAACATAGTCTGTTTCTAAATCTGCCTCTTCTCTTATCATATGATTAATATGTGCAACAACAATGTCTATTTTAAGTTCATTTTGTAAATTTTTTAATATATTCAACAAACAAATGGAATCTGGACCACCAGACACTCCTAATACTATAGTATCCCCAGATTTTATTTGTTCATACTTTTTTATAGTTCCTAATACTTTTTCCTCTAACATATATTTCCTTTCTACCCAATTAGGGACAGTCCCTAATTGTCCCGTTTGCACACTTTGGGACAGTCCTTTGCAATAAGGTGTGTCCCCAAAGTGTCATTTTGTCACAAAAAGGAACGTCCCCATTGTGACAACTTATTCCCTATATCTGTCTATGTTTGCAAATTTTGTGTAGTTTCCAAGCCATAATAATTCTACTGTTCCTGTTGCTCCTGATCTATGTTTTGCTATTATGACTTCTGCTATATTTTTCTTGTCTGTATCTTCATTATAATAATCATCTCTATATAAAAACATTACTATGTCAGCATCTTGTTCTATTGAACCTGATTCACGAAGGTCTGAAAGCATTGGCCTATGGTCAACTCTTTGCTCAGGTGCACGCGATAATTGTGATAATGCTATTACAGGAACATTGATTTCTTTTGCTAGTATTTTTAGTGACCTACTTATTTCTGCAATTTCTTGTTCACGGCTTCCTCCTTTTCTATTACTTCCTTGAACGAGTTGCAAATAGTCTATTACAACTAATCCTATATTTTTTTCCAATTTCATTTTTCTGCATTTTGCTCTTATTTCCATTACAGAAATTCCCGGTGTGTCATCTATATAAATTCCTGCTTCTGAAAGCTCTCCTGATGCAGCTGCTAGTTTTCCCCATTCTTCATCATCTATTTTACCTGTTCTTACTTTCGCACTATCTACCATTGCCTCACTACATAATATTCTGTTAGCCATTTGCTCTTTAGACATTTCTAAACTAAATATTGCAACAGGTACTTTTCCTCTTACGGCTGCATGTGTTGCTATATTTAATGCAAAAGCAGATTTTCCCATTGCTGGTCTTGCTGCTACTAAAATCAAGTCTGAATTGTGAAGTCCTGATGTCCTATAATCTAAATCTGCAAAACCTGTTGGTACACCTGTAATCATTTCTTTTTGGTTATATAATTGTTCTAGTTGCGTAAATGTATCTATTAAAATGTCTTTCATTGATGAATATCCCTTTTGATTCTTTTTTTGCATTACTTCAAATATTTTCTTTTCTGCCGTATCTATTACTTGTTCAACTTCTTGTGTTGGGTCATATCCTAATGTTATTAATTCATCTGCTGTTTTTATTAAAGCTCTTAACATAGATTTTTCTTCTACAATTTTAATATATTGCTCTACATTTGAAGTTGTAGGAACTCTATCTGGTAATTGAACTATGTATTCTAATCCCCCTACTGCTTCTAATTTTCCCATTGATTTAAGTTCTGCTTTTAATGTAATAATATCTATTGGTTCTGACCTATTATATAAATTTAGTATTGCAGAATAAATTATGCGATTATCTTCTCTATAAAAATCTTGTTCACGCAATATTTCTATTGCCGCTATTACCGCATCTTTATCTGTTAGCATACTACCTATAATTGCTTGTTCTGCTTCTATATCATGTGGTGGAATTCTACCTAGTTCCATTTTTTCTCAATTCCTTTCTATTGCCGATAATCTAGTTATCTTCAATTATTTTTTATTGTTTTTCTTATTTTCATTATTCGGAAGGCGCTAGTTCTACATTTATTCTGCTGTTATATTTACATTTAATTTTGCGTTTACCCCTTCATATAATTTTATATTTATATTAAATCTACCCAGATTTTTTATTGTTTCTTTTACTTCTATTTTCTTTTTGTCTACCTCTATTTTATATTGATTTTTCAAATTTTCTGATATTTCCTTTGAAGTTACTCCTCCAAATATTTTTCCGCTTTCTCCTGCTTTTACCTTTATTGTTAAAGTAATTTCTTTTAACTGTTTAGCTATTTCTTCTGCCTCATTTTTTTCATTTTGTTTTTTAAATTTATTTGCTTCATTTTTCGAATCTAATTTACTTAAGTTTTCTTTTGTAGCTTCTACTGCTAATTTCTTTGGAAATAGATAATTTCTTGCATAACCATCACTTGCATTTATAATTTCGTCTTTTTTCCCGACACCTTTTATATTATCTAATAAAATTACTTTCATATAATTATCCTTCCTTTCAAATTTTTATATATTTTTACATATTATATAATATATCATAATTGCCTTTTTTTCAAGTGTTTTAAATCTGAACTGTAATAATTTTGCTGAAGAATAAAATTTACAAAACAATACTATCTACTTTACCAAATATATTGACTTTATTTTAATCATGTAGTATACTTAAGTTGGTTACATATTTTGGTAACTGCACGTTATTCAACAGTCTTTCATTTATTTCTAAAATCAATATTTTATGAAAGGAGGTACTTCTCTATGGCATGGAAACTCAGCAATGATTATGTCGTTGATAACGACGGCAACCTTGATGAAACTGAAATCGAGAAAGCTAAAGATAACGGCGATCTCGTAGAGTTGTCAGACGGTAATCTATACTGTCCGTACACTGGAGAGTGCTTTTGGTTTGACGGAACCAAGCGGGGTTAAAAACTTTTAACGTTGAATAACGTGAGATTGTGGATAAACACAATCGAAGAGGACAAATACTCATAGTATTGCCCTCTTTTTTTATTTTAAATTACTTTTCTAACTTGATATTTCAGTAAAATATTCATTTATTCTATTTATTAATTCTATTTTTACTTCTTCTACTGTCATTCCTTCTACTTGTGCTCCCGCTAGGGTTATATGCCCTCCACCACCAAGTTTTTCTAGTATTAATTGTACATTTATATCACCTATAGAACGTCCACTTATGCACACTTTGTTACCCATCATTCCAATTACAAAGGATGCAACTATATTACTTATTGTTAATAGTTCATCTGCCGCCTTTGCACATATAATATTTGCATTTTTATCCTCTTCTTCGTAAATAGCAATTGCTATCGAATTTTCTATGACTTCTGCTTTTTCAACTATTTTAGAAATTTTATTATAAGTTGCTAAATCACTTTGGAACCATTTTTTTACTTTTATTGTATCTATTCCATATCTTCTTAAATATGCTGCTGCTTCAAATGTTCTGACACCTGTTTTAAAAGTAAAGTTCTTTGTATCCATCATAATTCCTGCATATAATGCTTCTGCTTCTAATTCTGTTAATTTTATTTCTTCTTGTGAATACTCTAATATTTCTGTAACAAGTTCTGCCGCTGAAGAAGCATAAACTTCGTGAAACATTAATGTTGCATCTTCTATATATTCTGTACTTCTTCTATGATGATCTATTACTACTATTTTTTCAGTTTCTTCTAATAGTTCTGGAACTTCTACATAATTTTTCTTACTTGTATCTACAACAATTAATAAAGTTTCTGGATTTATTTTAGATAATGCTTCATTTTTGTTTATAATTATATTTTTGTATTCTTCATCATCTTTTGCTTTTTCAATAAAGTTTTCTAATCCGATTCCATAAGAATTGTTTACTATATATGTATTTTTTCCTAATGTTCTTGCTAGTCTATATAATCCCATACTAGAGCCAATACAATCCATATCTGAATTTGAATGTCCCATTATCATTACATTTTCAGCTTCCAAAATTAATTCTTTAAGTGCATGTGCTACTGTTCTTGCTTTTACTTTAGTTCTTTTTTCTACTTCCTGTGCTCTTCCTCCAAAAAATACATATTTTCCGCTTTCTCTCACAACAGCTTGGTCTCCACCACGTCCTAAAACAATATCTAATCCAGCTTGTGCTGATTTATATTTCTCATAATTTGACTTACCCTCATTTGAAACTGCTATACTTAAAGTAAATTGTACTTTATTTGCCCACTCTAGCTCTTTTATTTCATCTAAAATACTAAATTTTTTATTTTCTATTTCAATTAAATACTTTTGCTCAAATATGAATACATATGTATCTCTTTCAGATTTTATTACTAGTCCTTCAAATTTTGATGCCCATTCATATATATTTTTTTCTATTTGTGCTGTAAGTGTAGACTTATCTTCATTTTCTATTCTTTGTATTAATTCTTCATAATTGTCTATCATCATTATACCAATACAATTTTGTGAATTAATATATTTTTCTTCTGTTTTTACTAACTCTGTATTATCAACAAAATATAATGTAATCATTTGTTGTTTATTTTTTAGTTCTATATACTCTCCTAATAATTTATATGTTTTATTTCCAATTAGTACTTCTTTGCATATATTTCTATTTTCTTCTAATTCCCCATTTTCTATTTCTTGTTTAAGTTCTTTAAGTATATTTTCTAAGTAATTATTAATATCTATGTTGATGAATTCTTTAGAAAATTTTTCATTCTTTAAAATAACATTTCCATTTGTTTCTAATATTATCAATGGAAAAGGAGAATTTATTAGTGTTCCTTTTGCTGCTTTATCTACACTAAAAGTTAAGTGCTCTATATGCTCAGAAAGTTCTTCCTTTCTTTTTTGATTACTCCAATAAGCATATCCTACTATTAAAGCGTAAAATAAAATCGATGGCATTATAAAATTAACATTATTTATACAAATAATTGTCAAAAGTATGGCTATAATTACCAAATATATTTTTACGCGTGATATTAGTTTATCAAATATTTTTTTATTGCTCGGCATAAATTCCTCCTAATTACCTATTAATTTTACACTTATTTCGCGCTTTTGTCAATATTTCGGTAAGGCTTATAACTAAGCCTTCCTTTTACACTAATGCCGATTTTTATGTATATATTTATATTTGCTTTTCGCCACTTTTTATATAGTCTTCTATTAATAGCTTTAAAACGGCTATTATTGGAACTGCTAAAAACATTCCTAGTACTCCAAAGTATGCTCCACCTACAGTTACTGCAAAAATTACTAGCAGTGGACTTATTTTTAGTGAATTTCCTGTTATTTTTGGATTTATTATATTTGCATCTATTTGTTGTAAAATTGTCACTACTATTACCATCCATATAGCTTGATTAAATCCACCTGTAAATATTGTAATTATTGCTGCTATTATTACAGCTATTATTGCTCCAAAATATGGTATTAAATTGAATAATCCTATCATAAATCCTAGCAATATTGCATATTTTACTCCCATTATTTGCATTGCAATAGAAGTTATTATGCCTACAATTATTCCATCTAATAATTGGCTTGATATAAAATGAAAAAATATATTGTTTGTTTGGTCAAAATAATTCACAATATTGTTGTAGGTTCTTTCTTTAAATAGTCTTTTTGTTAAACTTTTTAAAAATCTTATTATTTGATCTCTTTCCAAAAGTATGTATACAGATACAATAACTGAAACAAAAATATCAAATATACTGGTAACTATATTAATTGCACCTTTAGCATATTGTGCTAATTGTTCAAAATTAAAGTATTTTTCTATATCTATATTTTTTATTTGTTCTGCTAATTTATATATTATTTCATTTTTTAAGAATGAGTCTTCTGGTAAATTGTTTAATACAGTTATTGTTTCATTGTAATAAGTTTGAAAATTGCTTATTAAATCTTTTATGCTTTCTATTATTGTAGGCACTATAAAATTTATTATCAGTACAATTACAATCATTGCTATTATATATATAGTAAATATAGCTATTCCCCTGGCTCTTTTTTTTATAAATTTATTTTTAATTCTTGAATAACTTTTTTCAAGATTTCTTGCCGGAATATAAAATAAATATGCTATTAAAATCCCTATTACAAACGGCATTAAAATTGAAAACAGCTTTTTAAACCATATAGATATTTCTCCTAAATTATCTACTGTTTTGTATACCAGTATTACTGCAACAGCAAATACAAACCAATAAAGCCATTTAGTTAATGTACGCTTTTTCCCTTCCATATTTTTTATCCTTTCATATTTTAATTTTTAATCCTACTGGGCAATGATCACTTCCCATAACTTCCGAATATATTATCGAATCTTCTATTTTATTTTCGATAGATTTGGATACTATAAAATAGTCTATTCTCCAACCTATATTTTTTTCCCTTGCTTTTGCCATATATGACCACCAAGAATAAGCATTTTCTTTATCTGGATATAAATATCTAAAAGTATCTGTAAATCCTGCTTCTAACAATTCTGTCATTTTACCTCTTTCTTCATCTGTAAAACCTGCATTTCTTCTATTTGTTTTTGGATTTTTTAAATCAATTTCTTTATGTGCTACATTTAAATCTCCACAATATATTACAGGCTTTATTTTATCTAGTTTTAATAGATATTTGCGTATTTCATCCTCCCAAGTCATTCTATAATCTAATCTTTCTAATTCTCGTTTTGAATTTGGAGTATAGCAATTTACAATAAAAAATTCCTCAAATTCAAGTGTTATAATTCTTCCTTCTTTGTCATGTTCTTCTATTCCAATTCCATATGTAACTTTTATTGGCTTTTTTTTACTAAAGATTGCAGTACCTGAATATCCTTTTTTTACAGCGCTATTCCAATATTGATTATAACTTTTAAATAATTCTTGAATGGTTATATCTATCTGTTCTTCTTGCATTTTCGTTTCTTGTATGCAAAAAATATCTGCATCTACTTCTTTAAAAAATTTTTCAAATCCTTTTGTTATATTTGCTCTTAATCCATTAACATTCCAAGATATTAGTTTCATATTTTCTCATTCCATTTCTATTTTAACTTGTATTATAATATCAAAAAAGGCACTTATATGCAAGTGCCTTTTTTAAAACTCATATACGTAACATTCTAAATATCTTCTACCAAATTGTAATGCTGCACTGTGTGAATCATAGAAAATGTCTAATCTATCACTTGAAATTGCTCCACCTCTATCTTGAACTACGAACCAACCACCATTTGGTTTATCTTTAAAATATGGTATATATATAACTGTTCCTATTGGATATACTGAACCTGCTGCTAATGTGTACCATTCTGATGCAGGTGCTCCAGATGCTGTTATACCATTTGTTTTACCACAACAACTCATACATGGGCAATATGCAGAAGTATTGAACGTTGCAACTTTAGGCGTTATCCCTTCTACTCTTTTTGCTAATGTTGTAGAAGCTGTTAAAGCTGGGTTTGTAGATGCTTCTCTAAAGGTTGAACTTCTTGAAGTTATTTGTTTAGTTCTAATCTCAACTATTTTGTCTATAGGTTCTTTAATAATCTCGCTAGAAATTTCTGTTTTCTCTATCTCTATATTGTTTTGATATTTTATTTTATATGTTACTCTTTTTAATCCATCAACACCATACTGTATTATTTTATCTTGTTTTGCACTAGAACCTGTTGATACATCTTTAGTAATTGTTTCATATGGTATTTTTACTTCTTCTGTAACTATTTTTTCTACTATCTGTTCATAATTCTTTAGTAGGTCTTCTGTTTTAACATTTGCTGAACTTTCGATTTCCGTAGCTATTTCTATTTCTTCATCTGTATTTTTAAATATTTTTATAGTATTATTTGATGAAAGCTCTTCTTCTAAATCTGGAATTACTTTTTCATCTTCTAATATTATAATATGGTTTTCGTCTAATATTTCTGAAACTTTAGTTTTTGCAGTTAATACATTCATTTCATAACCACTTGATAATATTATTTTAACATTATTTAGTTTTACATTTCCTGCTACTACAGCTATACCTGTTAAAAATAAAAATATTATGCTTATGGCAATGATTCTTTTCAGCGATATTGACGCTTTTTCATCATTTTTCATAAGAAATTTGTTCCCTCCTTTAAAAGCAACAATTATATTATACCATTTTTTAGAATATATGTCAAATTTTGCTGATTCTGTCAAAAGTGCTTAGCTATGCCTTTTATATATTTTGTCTATTTTTATTATTTTTTCAATACTATATTATATGTGGCTTGTACACTAAATATGACATTTTTTAGTTTATTAATTTTAAATTTTTTATACTTGGTTCATAAATTGATTCTCCTGTATAAGTAAATCTTGAACCATGGCATGGGCAATCCCACGTTTTAGCTAAATTATTCCAAGATAATTCACATCCTAAGTGTGTACAAACAGGTTTAATGGCAAATAAATTTCCTTCCTTATCTTTGTATATTCCTACTTTATTTCCATCTACTTCTACTATTTTCCCCTCATCATTTTTAATGTCTTCTATTGTCGCTTTTGGTATATCTAACTTATTTAATAAAAGTGAATGTGTTGTTTCTTTCAGCATATTTTCTACTTCTTTTATATTTTTTATTGGCTCTATTCGTGTTGCTTTAAAAATTTCTTGATATTTATTTGTTTTTTCTAATATCATATCAGATATTATTTTCCCTGCGATATTTGAAAAAGTCATTCCCCACTTTTTGTACCCAGTTCCTACATATACATTGGGCATTATTGATGAAAATTTACCTATATATGGTATTTTGTCCAGAGAAATGCAATCTTCTGTATGCCATCTATACTTAATTTCACAGTCTGGATACATATTTTTTGCAATATCTTCTAAAAATTTGTATGCATTGGATAAATCAATTTTAGCCCCCGTTTTATGGTCATTTCCACCAATTAGAATTAAATCATCTTGTCTTCTAAACGAGATTGTTGGTTCTTCGCTATTTATATACATACCATTAAAACTTTTTTCATTTGTTTTTATTGCAATCAAATATGACATTGACTGGTACATTTTTAAGAAATAATATCCTGGTACATTTATTATAGGATAATGTGTTGCAATAACAACATGTTTACAATTTATTTTATAGTTTTTTTCTGTTATTACAATATATCTTTCTTCTTTTTTTAAGTCTACTACTTTTGTATTTTCATATATATGGATATTTGGCATTGCATTAACTAACCCTATTGCATATTTCAAAGGATGAAATTGTGCTTGTTTCTTAAATTTTATAGCTCCCAATATCTTTATAGGTAGTTCTATTTGTTCTACAAATTCACTATCAAAACCTATTGACTTAAGTGCTTCTATTTCATCTTTTATTTTAGATATTTCATCTAACTTTTGAGTAAATACATATGAGTCTTGATATTCAAAATCACATTGTATATTTTCTTCTTTTATAATTGTTTCTATATTTTTTATTGCTTCTTCATTTGCCTTCAAATATTGTTTTGCAAATTCTTTTCCTTTTGAATCTACTAAATATTTGTAGAATAAGTGATGCTGACTTGTAATTTTAGCTGTTGTATTACCACTTGTGTGATTACACAACTTATCTTTTTCCAAAAGTACTACATTTAAGCCACTATTTTTTAAATAATATGCTGTTGTTAAACCTGTAAGTCCCCCTCCTATTATACATACATCTGTATTTATGTCTTTTTCTAATTTGTCAAATTCTTTTCTGTTATCTTTTGTGCTTTCTAACCAATACGACATCATAAACATTCTCCTTCTATTTTTTTATTAAAGTCATTTTTATTTCTTTTTCTGTGTTATTTCTTAATATCTTTAAAATAACTTCATCCCCAATATTTTTTGTATATATATATCTTCTTAAATCACACATTTTTTCTAAATTAATATTGTCTATTTGTATTATTACGTCTTTTTCTCTTAATCCAGAATTATATGCCGAAGAATTTCTATCAATTTGAACCACATATATTCCTGTATTAAATTTTAAATTATTATCTATATATGGTATTACATTTTTGTCATATGCAAATATTCCTATACTTGCTTCTTCAAATTTTCCTTGAGTTGCAAATTTTTCTATTATTGTTTTAACAAGATTTATAGGAACAGCAAAACTAATTCCTTCTGCTGAAGTTATTTTAAGTGTATTTATTCCTACTACTTCTCCATCTATATTTATTAGTGGTCCACCGCTATTTCCTAAATTAATTGTTGCATCTGTTTGAATTAAATTACTCATATATGAATTTTCATCTTCTTCAATTTTAATTGTTCTATCTATTGCACTTATTATTCCAGATGTAACAGTTCTTTCAAATTCAAATCCAATAGGATTTCCAATTGCATACACCTTTTCTCCGACTTTAATATTATCTGAATCTCCTAATTTTGCATATATTAAATTTTTAGCTGATATCTTAAGAATTGCTAAATCCACATCCATGTCTGACCACACAACATTTCCTGTAAAAACTTCTCCTGTTTCTAATGTAACATAGCACGTACTATATTTTTCCCCAGAAACATGTGCATTTGTTAATATATACCCATTATCTGTTACTATTAGTCCTGTCCCCAAGCCCAATTTTGAACTACCATCTTTCAAAAAAATTGTACTACCTATATTTTTAACTTTTGAAATTCCTACAACACTAGAAGTAGCTTGTGCTATTACATCTACTACTTCTTTTTGTTCTTCTTTTTCCTCATCCAATGTTCTTAAAGTTCTCACAGCTTCTGACCCTTTATCTAATTCTTCTACCTCTATTTTCTCATAAAATTTATATAGAATTATACCACTGGCGATGATTAATAAGAAAACAAATGCTACTAATATTTTATTTTTTCCGTTCTTCTTTCTCCTTCTTGCAACATATGCTTCCATCTGTTCCCTCCTTTTATTATATTTTTTACCATTTTGTGAAAATTAAACATTTACTTTATATTTATGTATGTCATAGTTCCGCTTAATTGTGCCTTTTTTGTAAATTTTTCAGCATTTCATTGAATTTACAAAATATATATGGTAGTATATATCTATACTATTTAAGGAGGTCCAAATTATGGGATGGATTATTTTTATTATTGTAATTCTTTTAGTTATATTTGTTATAAGTATATATAATAGTCTTGTAACTTTAAGACAAAGAGTTAAAAATGCTTGGAGTCAAATAGAAGTACAATTACAAAGAAGATTTGATTTAATTCCTAATTTAGTTGAAACTGTTAAAGGATATATGGGACATGAAAGTGAGGTTTTAACAAAAATAGCTGAACTTCGTACATCTTGGGCAAATGCAAAGACTGTAACAGAAAAGTCAGAATTAGATACACAACTTTCTGAAAGTTTAAAAACCATTATGGCTGTTTCTGAAAGTTATCCAGATTTAAAGGCAAATCAAAACTTTACTGAATTACAACAAGAATTAGCAAATACAGAAAATAAAATTTCATACTCAAGGCAGTTTTATAATGATACAGTAACAAAATATAACACAAAATTACAATTATTCCCTTCAAACATTATTGCTGGAATGTTTAATTTTACTACTGAAACTTTATTTGAAGTAGATAGTGCAGAAGCTAGAAAAAATGTAAAAGTTGATTTTAATAACTAAAACTTGGAGATATTTCTCTAAAAATATAATATTTAAAAATAATGATATAATGTTTTATTTGAGAAATAAGGCATTATATTATTTTTATTTGAGGTGTAAATATATGTATGAAGATATAAAGAAAAATAAAATAAAAACAGGATTTATCATATCTATTTTTATATTAATGATAACATTAATAGTATATTATATTTGTATGTCTTTTAATTTAGGTACTATTTCAATAATTATAGCACTTACTTTTTCAATTCTGTCTTCTTGGTGCTCATATTATTTTAGTGATAAAATTGTTCTAAGTTTAAATGGTGCAAGGCTAGCAACTCCAGAAGAAAATAAAAAATTAATAAATATTTTAGATGGGCTTATGATATCTTCTGGATTAGAATACAGGCCTAGATTATATATTGTTGAAAGTTCTCAACCAAATGCTTTTGCTACTGGCAGAAATCCAAAAAATGCTGTAGTTTGTGTTACTACAGGTCTTTTAGAAAAATTAGATTATTATGAGTTAGAAGGTGTTATAGCACATGAATTAGGTCATATTAAAAATTATGATATTTTACTTTCTGCCGTAGTAACTGTTATGGTTGGATTTATCGTTATGCTTTCAGATTTAATGTCTAGAAGATTTTATTTGATAAATCGCAAAGATAATGATAGTAATTCTAAAGGCAATTTTATTATCATGATTTTAGGATTTATTTGCTTAATTTTAGGACCTGTTTTTGCTCAATTAATGAAGTTAGCTCTTTCAAGGCGTCGAGAATTCTTGGCAGATGCTAGTGCTGTTGAATTTACTAGAAATCCAGATGCTTTTATTTCTGCGTTACAAAAATTGGATTCTGACGATTCAGAATTTAGTAAGGCTAATAATGCAACTGCACATATGTTTTTCACAAATCCATTTAAGAAAGACCAAAAAGAGAAGAGTGATTTATTGTCAACTCACCCTTCTATAAGTGCTAGAATAGAAGCAATAAAGAAACTTATGTAGTCTATATTTGCCTTATAATTTCCAATTATTATATGTTATTCTTGCTATTTCTTCTGGCTCTCTTTGTTTTACTTGTGCTATTTTTTCTACTAAATATTTTAAATTTCTCGAATCATTTCTTGTTCCCCTATTTGGCTCTGGTGCTAAGTAGGGGCTATCTGTTTCTATAAGCATTTTTTCTAATGGTATCATTTGTATTATTTCATCTGCATTTTTTGAATTTTTAAATGTTATTGGCCCTGCTAGTGATATGTAAAAGCCTAATTTTAAACCTTCTTTTACTAGTTCTATATTTAAAGGACAACAATGAAAAACTCCCTTTCTTTTTGGAGTATTTTCTTTTAATATTTGTATTGTATCCATTACCGCTTCTCTTGAGTGTATTATAATTGGTAAATCCATTTTATCTGCTAATTTTATTTGATTTATAAATGCCTTTTTTTGTAGCTCTTTATTTTCCTTGTTCCAATAATAATCAAGCCCGATTTCCCCAATTCCTACTATTTTTGTGGATTGTGCTATTTTTTCTATTTGCTCAATTTGTTGTTTTATTTCATTTTCTGTTTCTGCAATATCATTTGGAGATATTCCACATATTGCGTATATATATTTATATTTTTTAGATAAGTCCACTGCCTTTTTAGATGAATTTATATCATATCCTGCCACAATTACTTTTGTTACTCCTGCTTTGTATATTTCTTCTAATATCTGTTCTCTATCTTCATCAAATTTTTCATCATTGTAGTGTGAATGCGAATCAAAAAATTCCATTTTTCTTTTTTCCTTTTTTTAATTATCTAAAATCAAAGTAAAACTTGCTAATGCATAATCTTTTATATGAGAAATACTTAAATCCATGCTAATTATATTTTTAATTTCTAATTTACTAATATCAGCAATCGGCTTTCCCTGCTCATCATTATATATTTCTATATTTTTCCACACCCAATCAGAAGTATCGTTTATATTCTTAGAAATTGCTTTAAATATTGCTTCTTTTGCTGCAAATCTTGCTGCATAATGTTGGTATTTCATTTTATTGGATTTCTCACAGTATTCCTGTTCTTTTTCTGTATATATTCTATCCAAAAAAACTTGTCCTATTTGCTCAATACTCTCTTTTATCCTGCTTATTTCTATTATATCTACGCCTGTTCTTATTTCCATTTTAACCCCTTTATAAATATTATTTACTTAGTAAGTTTATAAGAGTAATAATAAAAATTCCAATTACAACTATTGCAATTACTTTATTTCCTTTAGCAATTTTTTCTATATTATAATTTTTATATAATATATCATATTTATTTTTAAGCTTTAAGTAGGTTTCCTCCAATAGCAAAGCTTCTTTTTCCTTTTCTTCTATTTCTATACCTATTTCATCATTTGTTATTTCTTGAATCCAAATAAATTTTGTAAAATTTATAAATTGTTCTTTAATTTTTTCAAAATTGTTGTTTATATTAAATTCATATATTAATTTTTTCAAATATATTTTTTTATATAAATTAAATATATAATGATATAAATATTTATTTTCGTATTCAAATGGCAATTTTGTATAATTTTCCGTATTTATATCAGATGCCATTACTACATTGCTCCAACTAGTAAATCCATACTTTAAATATTTTTGTTCTATTTTTTTTACCTTATTATTTATTTTAGAATTTGAACTCGCTATATTTGCATAATTCAAAAATCTTTCGTTTAAAACAGTATTATCTGTATTCTCATTCCAGCAATTTTGATCTAAACATATATATGAATATGTAACAAATCTTTCTGTATCTACATTTATTTTTTTAGCTCCTGTATTACTTCCTGCTATTTCTTTTATTAAACTCGAAAATTCTTTTATATCTTTAAATGCACTTGTCTGTATTCTTATATTTTCATATTCTCTTAATTGAGATAAATTAGAATTTATATCTCTAAATTTATAATTAAAATTAAGTACATCATCTAGATTATTTTCACCATTTAAAGCTGTTTTAAAAGTCATAAAACATATTCCGGTATTAAAACATATAATTTCCATTTTTATAATGTCAAAAAATATTCCGTTTTCTTCTCCTATTTTTCCCTGTATATTTTTTTCTAATTCATATTCAAACATTGTACAAGGATAATTTGAAAGTATTGTACTCTTCATTTTATTGTCCATTCTTTCTAGCTCATTACTTTTTTGATTTGTCAATTCAAATGACCAAAACATATACTCTCGTATGTTAGGAAGAAAATATGTATAAATATCAAAATCTTTTATTTTGTCAAATGTTTTCAACTTACATTTAGGATTTTTAATAAGCTTTAGCATATATTTATTATATTTATTTGCATCAATTATATATGGGTATATAAAATACGTATATTGATATTTAATCTTTTGTTCCATATGTATGCTTACTCCTCCTCCTACGATTTATTTTTCATCTGTATAATAATTTAAGTTCAAGTCTTGTCCTCTATGCCACTTTCCTATAAATTCTACTAATATGCTATTTTCTAAAGCATATGCTGGAGATATTGTAACTTCTCCTTTTGAATTAATACAACCCCATAAACCATCTTTTTTTACGCTCGCATAGCCAAACTCATTTTGCTCTGTTGCATCATCATATATATAGTCAACAATTACAATTCCATCTTTATTTACAAATCCATATTTGTTATCCTTTTTTGATAAAAATAGGGTATTTCCTTTTAATAGTTCTATATTTGTTTTTTCCTCAAATTTAAAGTTATAATATTTGTACTCTCCGTTTACTCTAACCTTCATATATCCAGTTTCTGTATTAATTTCTGTTATAATGCCTGTAAGTTTAACATTAAAGTCTCTATCTATTAAATCTGAATTTATCTCTTCTTTTGAGCCTTCATAAAAGTCTACATCTTTTCTATATATTAATGTTTTATATACAAAATCTAATTTTGTCTCTCCACTTAAGTTTAGAATTCCAAATTTTCCATTTTGCTTTGCAATATAATTATCTGCATATGTATATGTTATATCTTCATATTTTGTTTCTAATTTTGTTTCTCCTGCAATTGTTGTTACTCCATATTTTCCATTTTTTTGTATGACTACATTTTCTCCATCAATTGATTTTACGTTATCAAATTTTCCTTCTAAATATGATTTGCCACTTGTATCTACAATTTTCCATTTTCCATCTTGTTTTACTACAAATTTTCCATCTCCATATATTGGCTTTATCTCTTCATATTTTGTTTCTAATGCAACTGATTTATCCCAGTTTATAACTCCATATTTTTCATTTCCTACAATAAAGCCTTCTTCATATTTATTTCCTAATGGCTTAATGCTTTTATATTCATTTGGTATTACTATGTTACCTATATCATCTACTAATCCTAATTTTCCATCTTTTTCTGTTATTAAACTATTTTTTATTCCTTTTACTGTTGTAATTGAATTATATTCACATTTTAATAGTTCATTTCCTTTGTAATTTATTAGTCCATATTTTCCATCTTTTTTTACTAATAGTACATCTGCTTCATACCACAAATTGTTATTTTCGTCATAGTTTTCTAATGCTTGCACTGTTTCAAATCCACTTAATATTTCTTCTTTTTTATCATTTAATACTTTAGTTTTATATGTGCCATTTTCATAATTTACATCATAAGTACAAATAAATATTGCTTTTGTTTCATTTGGAATTATTATTGTTTCATCATATGTTGGTTCTATTATTGTTTTTCCTTTTGAATCTATAACTCCCCATTTATTGTTTGTATATACTGCAAAATATTTTTGCACTACAGTTTTTTCTTTAATGTCTTTATCTGATTTTAATATTTTTTTAATTCCAACAATAAACATTATAATTACTGCAAATGCAATTATTACAGCAAATACTTTTTTCATGTTTAGCTTTTTTCCTCCACTATATCTTCTTCCTTTTTCCATATAAACTTCATTCCTTTCAATATAGCTTTTTATACATATATACTATATCATACTTTTTTGTAGAAATATAGTATTTTTTAAATTTTTTCTCCACTAAATTATGAAAAATATATACAAAGTCACTGTGCCTACATTGCAAAACCTTATTTTTCCTACGAATCAAAAAACTACCAAAGATTTGGCAGTTTTTTTGATAATATTTATTTTGTTTCATTTGCAGTTTCTTCATATTGTTCTGTATCTATTTGTGTATTTTTGTATTTATTTAGCCCTGTTCCTGCAGGAATTAATTTTCCTATTATTACATTTTCTTTTAGTCCTATTAATTCATCAATTTTGCCTTTTACAGCAGCTTCTGTTAATACTCTTGTTGTTTCTTGGAAAGATGCTGCTGATAAGAAACTTTCTGTTGCAAGTGAAGCTTTTGTTATTCCTAGTAATACACGTTTATATGTTGCTGGTTTCTTTCCTTCTGTTTCCATTTGCTCATTTACTTCTTCTAGTTCATTTATATCTACTAATGATCCTGCAAATAAGCCCGTATCTCCATTATCTTCAACTCTAACTCTCTTAAGCATTTGTCTTCCGATAACTTCAATATGTTTATCATTAATATCAACACCTTGATTTCTATAAACTTTTTGTACTTCTTGTACTAAGTATCTATGAACCCCATCTACACCATTTATTGCTAAAATCTCGCTTGGATTTATAGAACCTTCTGTAATAGGAGCTCCTGCTTCTATTTCATCTCCATCTCTTACACGTAATTTCGATCCAAATGGTATTGTATATGTTTTACTGTCATCACTGCTTGTAACAATAACTTCTTTTTTGCTCTTGTCTTCAGATATTTTTACTTTTCCTGATATTTCTGTAATTATAGCTAAGCCCTTTGGCTTTCTAGCTTCAAATAGTTCTTCAACTCTAGGAAGACCTTGTGTAATATCTGCTACACCTGCAACACCACCAGAGTGAATTGTTCTCATGGTTAGCTGTGTACCAGGTTCACCAATTGATTGTGCAGCTATAATACCAACAGCTTCTCCTATATTTACTTCTGCTCTTGTAGCCAATCCCATACCGTAGCATTTGCAACATACACCATGTTTTGTTTTACATTCTAATACTGAACGTACCTTTACTTTTGTTATTCCTGCTGCAACTATTTTCTCAGCCAAAGCTTCTGTGATAAGCTCTTCTGTTGTAACTATGGTTTCTCCTGTTTCTGGGTTAACTATATCTTCTAATGGATATCTTCCTAATAGACGTTCCTCTAATTTTTCTACTACTTGATTTCCATCTTTAATATCTGAAAGTTCAATACCTTCATGAGTTCCACAATCCTTTTCTCTTACTATTATGTCTTGTGCAACATCAACAAGTCTTCTTGTTAAATAACCAGAGTCAGCTGTTCTTAGAGCTGTATCTGCTAAACCTTTTCTAGCACCATGTGCTGAAATAAAATATTCAAGTGCATCAAGTCCTTCTCTAAATGATGATGTTATTGGTATTTCTACTGTTTTACCTGTTGTACTTGCCATAAGTCCACGCATACCAGCTATTTGTCTTAATTGGTTTATATTTCCTCTGGCTCCAGATTGTGACATCATATATACAGGGTTTAATTCATCAAAGTTATTTTTCATTGCTTCTGTAACTTCATCTGTAGCCTTTTCCCATATTTTAATTACTGATTGATATCTTTCTTCATCTGTAATTAAACCACGTTTGTATTGCTTTAATACATTGTTTACTTGTTCATTTGCATTTGCAAGTATTTGCTTTTTGGCTTCTGGTACTTTTACATCATCAACAGAAACTGTAATAGCGCCTATTGTAGAATATTTGAAACCAGTTGCTTTTATATAATCTAATAATTCTGCTGTTGCATTTAATCCATGTTTATTTATCGATTTTGCGATTATCTTTCCTAAATTTTTCTTTATTACAGGGAAGTTTATTTCTAATTCAAATTCATTTTCTGGATTTGTTCTATCTACAAAACCTAAATCTTGTGGTATACCTTGATTATATATAATTCTACCTACTGTTGTTTCTATTATTTTATGTTTTTCTTCTCCATTTACTTTTTTGCTCATTCTTACATGTATTTTTGCATGCAAGCCTAATTCATTGTTTACATTTGCAATAATAGCTTCTTCTGGTGATGAAAAATATTTACCTTCTCCTTTTTCCCCTTCAACAATCATTGTTAAATAGTAACTTCCTAGAATCATATCTTGTGTAGGTACTGTTACTGGTTTACCATCTTGTGGTTTTAATAAATTATTCACAGAAAGCATTAAAAATCTTGCTTCTGCTTGTGCCTCTGGAGATAATGGTACGTGTATAGCCATTTGGTCACCATCGAAATCAGCGTTAAAAGCTGTACATACTAATGGATGCAATTTTATTGCTCTTCCCTCTACTAGAACTGGCTCAAATGCCTGAATACCAAGTCTATGCAATGTTGGTGCACGGTTTAATAATACGGGATGGTCTTTTATAACTTCTTCTAATATGTCCCATACCTCTGGTCTTAATCTCTCTACCATTCTTTTAGCATTTTTAATATTATGAGCTATTCCACGTCCTACTAATTCTCTCATAACAAATGGCTTAAATAATTCTACTGCCATTTCTTTTGGAACACCACATTGATAGATTTTAAGTTCTGGTCCAACAACTATAACTGAACGTCCAGAATAGTCAACACGTTTTCCTAATAGGTTTTGACGGAAACGTCCTTGTTTTCCTTTTAACATATCTGATAAAGATTTTAGTGGTCTTCCTCCAGCACCAGTTACTGGTCTTCCCCTTCTGCTATTGTCTATTAAAGCATCAACTGATTCTTGTAACATTCTCTTTTCGTTTCTTACTATTATTTCTGGTGCTCCTAATTCTAATAGTCTTTTTAATCTATTATTTCTGTTTATAACTCTTCTATATAAATCATTTAAATCTGATGTTGCAAACCTACCACCATCTAATTGAACCATTGGTCTTAATTCTGGTGGAATTACTGGAACAACATTCATAATCATCCATTCAGGTTTATTTCCTGATAATCTAAATGCTTCTACAGTATCTAATCTTTTTATTAATTTTGCTTTTTTTTGCTCGCTTGCTTTTTCTAATTCTTTTTTTAATTTCTCAGATAATTTTTCTATATTGATTTCTGCTAATAATTTTCTTATTGCCTCTGCTCCCATTTCTGCTTTAAAAGAGCCTTTTCCATATTTTTCTTCTGCTTCATGATATTCTTTTTCAGATAATACTTGTGTTTTTGTTAAGCTTGATGTTCCTTTATCTGTAACAATATATGAAGCAAAATATATAACTTTCTCTAAGTTTCTTGGTGAGATATCTAATAACAATGCTATTCTGCTTGGAATGCCTTTAAAGTACCAAATATGTGCTACAGGAGCAGCAAGTTCAATATGACCCATTCTTTCACGTCTTACTTTAGCCTTTGTTACTTCAACACCACATCTATCGCAAACTATTCCTTTATATCTTACTCTCTTATATTTACCACAATGGCATTCCCAATCTTTTGTAGGCCCAAATATTCTTTCACAAAAAAGTCCATCTCTTTCTGGCTTTAATGTTCTGTAGTTAATAGTCTCTGGCTTTTTAACTTCTCCTTTTGACCATTCTCTTATTTGTTCATCTGATGCAATCCCTATTTTAATTTTATCGAAAATTTCTAGTTCATCCACTGCTTTTTAGCCCCCTTGACTTTTTATTTACTCTTGTTTCTCAAGGATTTTTTCGCTATACACTGCTGAGCAATTCTATTTTGTAAGCATAAAAATCCTTTTTGAAACTATTTAATTAATACTATTCATCTAATATGTCTTGATCATTTAGTAAATTATCTTCTCCTAAGTCTGTGTCATCTATTAAGACTTCATCATCATCTAATATGCCATCCATTCCATCTAATAGCATATCATCGCCTAGTTCTTCCTCTTCTATATATCCATCATCTAATTCAGTTTCATCTATTACTTCATTTTTCTCAGTTTCGAAATTAAAGTCTATTCCATCTTCTATATTCTCTTTTAATTCTAATTCTTGATTGTCTTCTGAATATAATTTTATATCTAATCCTAAGCTTTGAAGTTCTTTAATTAATACCTTAAAGCCTTCTGGGACTCCTGGTTCTGGTACATTTTCTCCTTTTACAATTGCTTCATATGTTTTAACACGTCCTACCACATCATCTGATTTAGTTGTTAACATTTCTTGTAATGTATATGCTGCACCATATGCTTCTAATGCCCAAACCTCCATTTCTCCAAAACGTTGTCCACCAAATTGAGCTTTACCACCTAAAGGTTGTTGTGTAACTAGTGAGTATGGTCCTGTTGAACGAGCATGTATTTTATCATCTACTAAGTGGTGTAATTTTAACATATACATAACCCCTACTGTAATTGGATGATCAAATGCCTCACCTGTTCTTCCGTCATAAAGTATTGTCTTTCCATCTTCTGAAAGTCCTGCTTTCTTTAATAATGCTCTTATTTCTTCATCTGTAGCACCATCAAATACTGGTGTTGCAACCTTCCAACCTAATGCTTTTGCTGCCATTCCTAAATGTACTTCTAGAACTTGACCTAAATTCATACGAGAAGGTACACCAAGTGGGTTTAGTACTATATCTACTGGTGTTCCATCTGGTAAAAATGGCATATCTTCTTCTGGAAGTATACGAGATATAACACCTTTGTTTCCGTGACGTCCTGCCATTTTATCTCCAACCGATATTTTTCTTTTTGTAGCTATATAACATCTTATTATTTGATTTACTCCAGGTCCTAATTCATCTGAATTTTCTCTTGTAAATATTTTTATATCTACTATTGTTCCAGCTTCTCCATGTGGTACACGAAGTGAAGTATCTCTTACTTCTCTAGCTTTTTCTCCGAATATAGCACGTAATAGTCTTTCTTCTGCTGTAAGCTCTGTTTCTCCTTTAGGAGTAACTTTACCTACTAATATATCACCTGGTCTAACTTCTGCACCTATTCTAATAATTCCATTTTCATCTAAGTCTTTTAAACTATCGTCACCTACATTTGGAATATCTCTTGTAATTTCTTCTGGTCCAAGTTTTGTATCACGACACTCACAATCATATTCTTCTATATGAATAGAAGTGTATACATCTTCTTTTACTAATCTTTCATTTATCAAAATAGCATCCTCGTAGTTATAACCTTCCCATGTTGTAAATGCTATTAAAACATTTTTTCCAAGTGACATTTCTCCATTTTTAGTAGAAGGGCCATCTGCTATTAAGTCTCCTTTTTTTACCTTTTCTCCTTTTACTACAACTGGTCTTTGGTTAATACAAGTACCACCATTTGTTCTTTTAAATTTTCTCAAATGATATACATCTATTCCATCTTTTTTGTTTCTTATTGTTATTTCATCACCAGTTACTTTTTCTACTATTCCGTCTTCTTTTGCAATTACTGTAATACCAGAATCTTTAGCAGCTCTATATTCAATACCGGTTCCTACAATTGGTGATTCTACTGTAAGTAATGGAACTGCCTGACGTTGCATGTTTGATCCCATCAAAGAACGCTTAACATCATCATGCTCTAAGAAAGGTATCATTGCAGCTGCAACAGAAACTAATTGTTTTGGTGATACATCTACATAATTTACTTTATCTTTATCAACAACTGTTATTTCTTCTCTGTGTCTTACCCTAATTCTATCATTGATAAATCTTCCTTCTTTATCAACTGGTTCTGAAGCTTGTGCTATTATATATTTGTCTTCTTCATCAGCAGGCATATATGTAATTTCATCTGTTATTTTTCCATCTACTACTTTTCTATATGGTGTTTCTACAAATCCATATTCATTAATAATAGCAAATGAAGAAAGTGCAGATATAAGTCCAATATTTGGTCCTTCTGGTGATTCTACAGGGCAAAGTCTTCCATAGTGTGTATAGTGAATATCACGAACTTCGAATCCTGCTCTTTCTCTTGAAAGTCCTCCTGGTCCTAATGCAGAAATTCTTCTTTTATGTGTTAGCTCAGATAATGGGTTTGTTTGATCCATAAATTGTGATAATTGTGAGCTTCCAAAGAATTCTTTAATTGATGAAGTTATTGGTTTTGTGTTTATTAGAGTTTGTGGAGTAATTACGTCTAAGTCTTGAATTGTCATTCTCTCTCTTACGACTCTTTCTAATCTTGTTAAACCAATTCTAAATTGATTTTGTAATAATTCTCCAACACATCTAATACGTCTATTGCCTAAGTGATCTATATCATCAACATTGCCTAATCCATTATCTAAGTTTAATAAATAACTTATTGATGCAATCATATCTTCGTTTGTTATATGTCTTGGAATTAATTCATTTATTCTCTCTTTTATAGTATCATGTAATTTTTCTTCCGGAGTTGTATCTATTATTGACTTTAATACTTCATAATTAACATATTCTTTAATATGTAGGTCAGATAAATCCACATTTGGTAATACTTTGTGAATATTTACTGTTCCATTACCTATAATTCTTACTTTTTTATCATCTACTTTTATATCTACAATATTTATTCCAGCATTTCTAATATTTTCTGCTACTTCCTCTGAAATTACTGTATCTTTTTCTACAAAAACTTCGCCTGTTTCTGCATCTATAATATCTTCAAAAGCTACTTGTCCCGCTATTCTAGAAGATAAACTTAATTTTTTATTAAATTTATATCTACCTACTTTTGCCAAATCATATCTTCTGTCATCGAAAAACAAACCATTAAACAAATTTCTTGCAGCATCTACTGTTGGAAGTTCTCCTGGTCTTAACTTTTTATAAATTTCTATTAATGCTTCTTCAGCTGTTTTAACTGTATCTTTTTGAATTGTAGCTATAATTTTTGGTTCATCACCAAATAAAGCTAATATTTGTTCATCTGTAACAATTCCTATAGCTCTTAATAAAGATGTAACTGGTAATTTTCTAGTTCTGTCTACTCTTACATAGAAAATGTCATTTCCATCTGTTTCATATTCTAGCCAAGCTCCTCTTATTGGCATTACTGTAGATGTATATATTTTCTTTCCTGTTTTTGGATCAAATTCTTTTGCATAGTAACATCCTGGCGAACGTACCAATTGGCTTACTACTACTCTTTCTGCTCCATTAATTACAAAGGTTCCACTATCTGTCATAAGTGGAAAATCTCCAAGATAAATTTCTTGTTCTTTAATTTCACCTGTCTCACGGTTTATTAACCTTACTTTAACATGTAATCTTGTTGCATATGTCGCATCTCTTTCTTTTGCTTCCTCTAATGTGTATTTTGTTTTTTCTTCCATGTAGTAATCTAAAAATTCAAGAACTAGATTTCCAGAATAATCAACTATTGGTGAAATATCTTTCAATATTTCTCCTAATCCTTCCTCTACAAACCAGTCATATGAATCCTTTTGTACTTTAATAAGATTTGGCATTTCTATTGAATCTTCAATTTTTGCAAAAGTCTTACGAGTACATTTTTCATACTTGATGTCTTTCATCAAAAATCACCTCTAAAAAATATTAAGCAGAAAAATATATATCAAATTATTTAAAAGTCCTTCTTGTCTTCTTAAAAAGTATTTATAATAATACGAACTTCCTGCTCTCTAAGTTCTATTATTATAAATAATTTTAAGAGCAATTCCTCTTTTAAACAATTTACATAACTACAATATTTAGCAACAAAAAAACTATTGACAAAACTTATTTTTTGTCAACTCTTTTGTTTTTTAGATTTCCTTTAAAAACATGTTTTTTATTTTAATCACCCTTGTTTCTAAATGAAATTAATGTCTCTCCATATTAACACATCTATTTATTAGTATACCTTATTTTCATACCGCTTGTCAATAGTTTCCATTTTTTTATTTCTATTTTTTTATGCACCTAAAATTGCTCCAATTGCTTCGAAAACTCCTGCTGATGCCAACCCCATAATTATTCCTGCTAAAATAACCCCTGCCATTACAGCAATACTACTTTTTTTAAAATCCATATCTAACAAACTTGCTGCAAGAGTACCTGTCCATGCACCTGTACCAGGAAGCGGAATTCCAACAAAAATAAATAATGCCCAGTATAACCCTCTTCCTGCTTTTTCTTGCAATTTTCTTCCGCCTTTTTCTCCTTTTTCTAAGCAAAATTTAAAAAATCTTCCAATAAATTTTTTATCTGCTCCCCAAATCAACACTTTTCTAGCAAAGAAAAATATAAAAGGAACTGGTAACATATTTCCTATAATACAAATTAAATAAAGAGGCAATATAGAAATAGGGTCCCCCCACAAATTGCTAAGACCAATCGGTACAGCTCCTCTTAACTCTATAAGTGGTATCATTGAAACTAAAAAAACTAAAATATATTTTTTAAACATAACTAAACTCCATATTCGTATTTTTAACTGGCTAATATTGTATTATATAATAAAGTAAAAGTAAATAGTATTTTTTTAAAATAAGCAATTTAAAAAGATGTGCCAAAATTCCCCGTCCCCTTTGACACATCTTTCTGCCAAAGGGGACGGGGAATTTTGGCACAAAGAAGACAGAGAAGTTATCTCTGTCTTTTTTGGTTATGTTATATTACATATTTTTTAATTAATATTACTCCAGTTGCTATTATTATTAGTATTGACATTGTTAAAACTATATATTGTCCAGTTACACCTGTTTGTAATGATAAGATTACTGGTGCATCGTCTTGGTCATCTTCTCCTTCCACTTTGTTGTTTGGAGTAGAATCTATATCTGGTGTATTGCTGTCATTATAATCTTTGCTTATTTCTGCAACATTTACTTTTAAGCCTAAGTTGTTTTTATCATTTATCCATGTTAAGGTTATTTCTACTATTGCGCTTTCTCCTGGTTGTAGTAATGTATTTTCTAGTTGTGTTGTTACTACTTTGCCATCTACCTCTTCCCACTCTGGATTATCTTCTTTAACAAATTTTAGCCCTTCTGGTATGTAGTCAGATATTTCTTTAACATAACCTGCTATTTCGCCTTCATTTGTCACTTTGATATTATAAGTAAATTTTACAATTGTATCTTTTAATCTGCTTTCTTTAATATCTACTTTAACAACTGGTTCTGGATCTTCGTCTCCTGTGTGTCCAGTTTTTACAATTGTAGTTTTTCCATCATATATGGTTATTGATGAAGTTACCCATTTCTTCAAAGCTAAATCAAAATATTTTACTTTAATTTTTTCAACATCTATGTCATCTTCTTCTGGTTTATTATTATTTGGTGTTGAATCAACATCATCAACAGGGTTGCCATATTCATCACTATCATCAGAAATCTCTGCAGTATTTATTATTATTCTGTCTGAAGTATTTGGCTCTTTTACCTTAAATACAACTTTTACATCTTTATAATCAGGTTGTGTCATTGTAGATGGATTATATGCTTGTATTAAGTTTTCGCCTTCTGTCTTTTCTTGCTCTTTTGATAAGTAATCTGTCTCTATGTATTTAGCTTCTTCTACATTCGTTGCCAATTCTCCATCTTCTTTATACATTTTCCATCTGTAGCTTATATTTAATTCATTTTCTGGTAAATACTCTAATCCTTCTGGTATATCATCTTTTACAGTTTCTGCATATCCTGCTTGATTTCCCTCATTGTAAATTCTTAATGTATATGTTACCAAGTCGCCATTTACTACTCCTAGAGGTGTTTTTGGATGCTCATATGTATGTGTTCCATCAGCATTTTTAGTAAATATTGGTATTCTTTCTGTTACTTCCTCGTCATTTACTCCAGTTATAAATTTCCTTAATGCTAAATCAAATCTTTGTAATACTAATTTTTCAAAATCGTCATCATCTTCTTGTCCTGGAATATATTCATCTCCATTATTTATTTCATCATCTTTATAATTTGGCAATGTCTCATCTGTTGGTAAAACAACATATGCTGTTGAATCTCTATCTGAAGAAGTATTTCCATTTAGATCTACATATCCTGTAACTTCTGCTATATTTGTAATTTTTTTGTATATATCACTATTTTCTTTTACTTTGCATTTTATCTGTACATCTATGTAATCAATTCCATTTGTTGAAAGTTTATCTAATTTTACTTTATCGTTTCCTGGTTTTCTATCTTCATATATAAGATCCCTATTAGCTGAGTATTGTGTATTTAATGATGTAATATCTGTTTTAACTGTTCTGCCATCATTGCTTACTTGCCATCCATAACTTGCATTCAACTCATCATCTATTATAAATTCTAGTTGTTCAGGTATATGGTCTGTTATTTCTGTAACATATCCATCTTCTTCACCTTCGTTATATACTCTTATTGTATATATAACTTCATCTCCCAAATCAACTGCTACAGGAGTTTTTGAGTGGTTATATACCGCTGTTTTAGCAGTTCCATTTAATAATTTTGTTATATCTACAATAGGTGCTCTTAAATAATTATCATTTTCATCTTTTAATTCTACTCCATTCACAGATGTTACAAATTTTCTTAATGCTAAATCAAATTCCGTTTTTAATACCGGTTCAATTACTAATTTTTCAAAGTCTTCATCATCTTCGTGCTCTTCTTCGTTAAATGTTTCTACTGTTAAATTTCCTGGTTCTGAATCTCTGTCTTCCATATCTAGAGCATTATTATCAGCTGCTATTTCAGCCACATTTCTTATAACAATCTCTTCTTCTGTTCCTGGTGTCGCAGTAACTACACATTCAATAATTAAATCTTTATAATCTAATTCTTCTCCATTAAATGCTTCTATTTCTGTATCTTGTAAATAAGTAGTATGTACTACAGTTGCACCTTCTATATATTCATGTTTTACTGCTTTCCAACCATATTTTTCGTTGATTGTACTATTTTCTGCTAATTTCAAACCTGCTGGCAATATATCTTCAACTTTTGTCGCATATCCTGCCATTTCACCTTCGTTATATACTCTTATTGTATATGTTACTATATCACCCTTTTTAACTTTTACTGATGTTTTAGGATGATTATATATTGCTGTAGTATTTAAAGTTTTTCTATTATGTATTAATGGTGATACGTCTACTTGTGGTTCTCTATTTTCCAACCCTAATGTTTCTAAATCCACACCATTTATTTGTATAATAAATTTTCTTAATGCTAAATCAAATTCTGGTTTAACCTCTATTGGTTTAATTACTAATTGTTCAAAATCATCATCATCTTCTTGACTTGTTGTTCCATATGTTGATAAATCTACATTTCCTGGTTCTGAGTCTCTGTCTTTTTCTTGATATATATTTGAATCAGATGTTATTTCTGCAATGTTTTTTAATACTATATTTTCATTTCCTGCTGTCATTGTTACTTCACATTCAATTTCTAAATCTTTATAATCTAACTCTTCTCCATTAAATGCTGAAATTAGTTGATTTGCCAATTTATTTGTTCCTACATATGTTTTTCCATCGCCAGTTTTTAGCACTTCCCAGCCATTATCTGTGTTTATTTGGCTATTAGCCACCAATGCTAACCCCGCTGGTAAAACATCTTCTACCATAGCTACATATCCATCTGCTTTTCCTTCATTGTATATTCTTATTGTATATGTTACTATGTCTCCTGTTTTTACTATTACTGGGTTCTTACCATGTTTGTAAATGGCTGTAGTAGAACTTTCACTTATTAATGGTGTTGTATCCACTTGTGGTATTCTGCTATCATCTCCTGTTAGTTCTACTTCATTTACTTTCGTTATGAATTTTCTTAGAGCTAAGTCAAATTGTGGTTTTGTATAGCTTGTTGTTATCTCATCTTCTGCTTCTATTTTCTTTCTGTCTACTATAGCTATTGGTTGATTTGATGCCACAGCATTTGTTACAACCCAATATCTTATATCTGTTCCAAAATATGAAAAGTTTATTTTCATTTTAAATTCATTTACGTTTGTTGACATTGGTACAGAGATATAAAATTCTTTATTTACTTCTATATTTGATAGTGTAGTATTGCTACTATCTAATATAGTATAATTTTCTATTTCATTTCCATTTCCATCTGTAAAAGTAACATCATATGTATACTCACAATTAATATTTTGTTTTATTTTATATGGTCCTATTACATATTTATTATTTTCTACATTTACAGTAGGATTTGTTTTTTCTATTTCAAGTGGTTTTATTGTACTATTCATTGAAGGACTCAAAGCTGCTTGTGCATTCGCATTATCTATAAGGTATCTAACTAATTTATTAGCTTGTTGGTGTCTTTCTTGACCATTTTCAAAAATATATTCTCCACCAATTTTTCCATTTAAAGCAAACCTTCCATCCTCATTTTGTATATAGAATATAAATGTATCTCCTACTTGATATTCAGAATTAGGATTTGTAAAATACCATATTGCTAATTGTTGTGCTGCATCTATATCTTCATCTGTTAATTTAATTTCGCTTTCAGGTATTCCTGCTTTAGCTAATAATTGCTTTTTATATTCAGTTGCAGCCTGTTCTTCCTGCTGTGTTTTTGGTGCTACATATGCATTATCTAATATCCATAGCATCTTTTTATAATTTTCGCCTTCTGGTAATACTGTCAGGTATTCTTCCGGTATTTTCTCTTGTTTCATATCAAAAGAGCTAGTATATAGTTTTTTCTCTGTAACTGAGTTACCCCAGTTTTCACTTCCGAATCCTATTCCTGCTCTCAAACAATATATTGTTTCGCTGTGATCAGCTACTGCTGATGGTGTTGTTCCTGTTCCATACGAGCATATCTCCCATACATTTTTTTCATTTACTATATACCCATTGCCAGATTCACGATATAGCTCTAAACCAAACCATTTATTTTCGGTTCTTGCACTAATTGTGTTAAATGTTCCTGCTACAAGTATAAATATAAATGTTAATAATATAATAAGTACAATTTTTCTTTTTAGTTTCATTCCTTTTACCACCTTTTTTACCTATTTATATATTTTTATTTTATATTTTTTTCCATTGTAAGTCAATAACAGTATTTGCCTACTTTTCCATCATTTTCTTAAACTTTATTCTAGTTATTACGGATATAGCAAATACATATATCGAATTCATATATTACAATTATATTACATTTTTGTTACATTTTCAAGTTTTTTAAGCAATTTTCCTATGGATACACCACTTTGCATAAATACCTTACATACTAACACAATTGCAAAATTCATTTTATTATCTTCATCTAGAAGTATTTTTACTTTCTATCAAGAAATTTCTTGCTAATATACTATCAGGATGTATTAATTCTTTTGCATCTATCATATCTTTAATATTTAAATCTAACATATATAAAATTGCAGCATCTATGTCTTTTTCAGCTAATTCTCGTACATATGGCACATCTGGCCATTTTCTGTCCTCTCCTGTTGAATCTGCCATAAATAATATCTTGTCCATTATACTCATGTTCGCTTTTGCTGTTGTATGTACTGCTATAGCAGTACACATCTCATCTATAAAATTATATTCGACTTTTGCAATATGTGCACCTATTTTTGCATGTAATAACCTTGGGCACTTTTCTTCTATTTCATCAATTTTCAAATTATACTTTTTCACATATTCAAATGCCTCTTTTGCAGTCATTTCTTTTGCTATATCATGTATTATGCCTACTAACTTTGCCTTTTCTACATCAACATTATATATTTTAGCTAATATTTCCATTCTGTTCATTGTACAAACAGAATGGAAATATCTTTTTTCTGATAATGTGTTTTTTATTCTGTTATTTATCTCCTCTAATAATTCCATTTTTCATCTTTTCCTATTTAATATATTTTATTTTTTTGCACTTTCAATCAACTTATCTAGTAAATCTGAATATTGTATTCCACATTTTTCCCATAATTTTGGATACATACTTATTTTTGTAAAGCCTGGCATTGTGTTTATTTCGTTTATATATACTTTGTTATCTGCTTTTTTTATAAAAAAGTCAACTCTTGCTAATCCGCTTCCGTCAACAGCTTTAAAAGCTTTTATTGCCATATTTCTTGTTTCTTCTATTTTGTCTTGTTCTAATTCTGCTGGAATTACTGTTCTTGATGCTTGATTCTTATATTTAGCATCAAATGTGTAAAATTCGTCTGCTGGAAGTATTTCTCCAACAGTTGAAGCTTTTACCTCCTCATCCTCTAAAACAGCACATTCTATTTCTCGTCCTTTTATCTCTTCTTCTATTAATATTTTAGTATCATATTTTTCAGCATACATAATAGCTTGTTTTAATTCTTCGCTATTTTTTGCCTTATTTATTCCAACAGATGAACCAGAGTTAGAAGGCTTAACAAATACAGGATATCCTAATTGTTTTTCTACCTTTTCGCTGATTTCTTCTAACTCTAATTTTTGTTCATTAAACTGCTTATCTACAAATGTGTATGTATTGTTACAAGCTTTTATATAAATATAATTTGCTTGCGGAATTCCTGCCTTTTCGAAAAGCACTTTTGTATATACTTTATCCATAGAAACAGATGAAGCTAAAACCTTACAACCAACATATTTTATTTTAAGTAATTCTAATAAGCCTTGTATTGTACCATCTTCTCCATATAATCCATGTAATGCTGGAAATACAACATCCATCTTTCTTAAATATTCAATTTCATTATCTATCTTTTCTAATTCTTTTGGTTCTTCACCTACTTGTAATACCTCTATTTCTTCTAATGGCCTTGTATACTTATACCATCTTCCTTCTAAATCTATGTATATTGGAAAAATATTATATTTTTCTTTATTCAAATTTTTTATTATAGATGTTCCTGAAACAATTGAAACATTGTGTTCAGTAGACATTCCTCCCATTATAACACCTAAATTCATTACTCTCTCCTTCTTTCCCAATTAGGGACTGTCCCCATTTGTCCCGTTTTCCCAATTAGGGACTGTCCCCAATTGTCCCACAAATTTCGCTAAACTTCATTCCATTTGATGCTTTTACAAGTACAGCGTCTCCTTTTTTTAAAAGACTTCCTAATAGCTCTTTTACTTGCTCATTGTTTTCAAAGGTATATACTTCTTTTACCGTTCTTTTGGCAATTTTGCTTATATTTTTTGCTTCTTTACCAACTGTTATTAGTATATCTATATTATTTTTATTTACTTCTTCTCCTACCTTTTCATGTAACTCTTTCGAGTAAGAGCCAAGTTCAAGCATATCACCTAAAACTGCTATTTTTCTTTTATTAGATAATTTTCCTAAATATTCTATTGCAGCTTTCATAGAATCATAATTTGCATTGTAACAATCATTAATTATTAATATTCCTTTTTTATTTGTAGATATTTCCATTCTTTTTTCTGTAAGCTTAAAGTTTAATATTCCTTCTAATATTTTCTCCATTGTAATTCCTAGTTTTAGCCCAACTGCAATTGCACACAAACTATTATATACAAAATGCTCTCCGCCTATTTTTACTTTTACATTATATTCTCTATCTTGGATTTTAGTATTATAATTGCTTCCATCTTCGTCTTGGGCAATATTGTATGCCATTACATCACTCTCGTTTTGTATGCCATATGTAATAACATTTATATTTTCTCTATGTTCTAAGTTCCATTTATGTAATAAATCATTGTCATTATTAATTATTAGTGTTCCTCCTTCTTGCAATCCATCTAATATTTCCATTTTAGCTTTTAATATATTTTCTCTTGAGCCCAAATTTCCTATATGTGCTGTTCCTACATTTGTTATTATTGCAATAGTTGGCTTTGCTATTTTAGCAATCGTACTTATCTCTCCTAAGTGGCTCATTCCTAATTCTACAACCATTGCTTCATGGTCTCTTAAATTTAAAATAGTTAATGGTAATCCTATATGATTATTTAGGTTTCCTTGTGTTTTTAATACTTTATATTTTTCAGATACAACTTCTGCTACTATATCTTTTGTGCTCGTTTTACCAACACTTCCTGTTATAGCTATCACTGGTATTTTATATAAGTTTCTCTTGTAGTTTGCTATTTTTTGTAGTGCTTCTATTGTGTTTTCTACTATTATAATTGCAAAATGAGAATATTTTTTTAATACTTCATCAGGTATGTTTACATTTTCTAATATTAAGCATGTTGCTCCCTTCTTTAATGCTTCTTCATAAAATGTGTTGCCATCTACTCTTTCGCCTTTTATTCCAATATATGTATCTCCCGGCTCTATTTCTCTGCTGTCTCTACAAAAGTTTTCGCATATTATATCTCTTTCACCATATATAAGTTTTCCCTCTGTTACCTTTTCAATATCTCCTACTGTTATATTAATCATAATAATTATTTTTCAACCTCTCTTCTTGAATAATTATATTTTATTGTAGATATTATATGCTATAATTATTTAATTAGCAACTGTTTTCATTCTTCTGAACAGAGTAAATTTATTGATTTTTCCTACGCAACATAAAGAAGGACTGCCGATTTTATCGACAGCCTAATTTAATATTTTATTCTGCTGTTCTATTTGCTATTTCTATTGCTTTTTTTACTATACTTCCACAGGTTTTAGAAGATACATTGCCCCATCCACCATCTTCTTTTACTTTATCATATACTCCTAATTCTTTTGCTATTTCTTCTCTTAATTTATCTGAAATTATAGCTCTGTTATTTGACATTTTTATTACCTCCTAACAGATTTTTCTAAAAAAATATATTTATATTTTTTTATATTATTAGTTTGTTCATTTCTTTTAAAATTATTTTCGTATTTTTTGTCATTAATGTGTTAAAGTTCCATTTGGTGTATTGACTATAACTAATATATCCTCTTCTTTACCTGTAGATGCATTTATATATACTAAAAAATCTGTATTATCTACTTTTCCTTTAAATTCCCAACACAATATCTCTGTCTGCCACTTTGTAGGGATTATGGCTAATTTTTCGCTTTCTATTTGCAATTTAGGATTTAAATTTTCTTTTGCTTTTTCTTTACTTATTTTTATTTCTCCTATTGTTCTTTGTTCATGAGAATTTAGATATCCTTTTGTCTCTATTCCTAATATCTCTCCATTATCTAAAGCTACTTTTAGTTTTACTAAATCTGGGTATATTGTTACTTTGTCTTGCTCATAAGCATAATTAATTGTTACAATTCCACTTTCTTTTAAATAGTAGGTTTCTACCATATTTTTGAAGCCTTTTTCTTCTAAGAATTTTTTGCCAAACTCATCTGCCTTTTCTTGAGATATAGTTTCAGCTTTTACTTCCCTGTTATAGTTCATAAATACCACATGTCCACCCTTTTCGGAAATTGAAATATATGCCTTATTTTCTTTATCATTTTTTAATTTAACTGTAAAATCATATGCTATTATATCTGTATTTTCAGATTTTCCATTTGAAGTTATTTCTTTTATTTTGTCCTCACCTATAAATTGTTTTGCCTTATTTTTTGCCGTCTCCTCATCTATATTTTCTCCTGTTAGACCCTTTTTATTCTGACTTGTCATATGCTCTGAAAATGCTCCATCATATATTAATCCCGAATATTCATGGAAATTTTCCTCTAAATTGCTAAAACTATCCTTTGATATATTGCTTACTTGTTGTGCAAATGCAACTGTTCCTTTTTTAGTTAATTCTCCCCAACTTATTCTTCCACCATTTAAATCATTTGATAATTGATTTAACGTATTCTCTAATTGTACACTATAATCATGTAATTGTTTTAAATTATCTAAATCTTCTTGAGTCAATTTTTCATTATATATATTTTTCCTAGATAGAGAATAACTATAATCACTTACTTGATTCAAAAATTTAGATGTATTTTCTAACTCTACACTTTCTATTGGCAATCTAGATAAATATACTTGTGCTAAATTTGCTTCTCTCCACACATTTGTTAATGTTTCTGCTCCATGTTGTGGAGTACTAGAAATTAAAGATTTTGCCAAATATGTTTCAACATTTTGCACATAGTCAACCAATTCGTAAAACGCCATATTATATTGATTTTCTGATGCTTGTCTATACTCTGTTTGTTTTTTATAAATGTATAAGCCTAAAGCAACAATAATTACAATTAATGTTACAACCAATGACAGCATATGTCTATCTTTTAATCTATTTTTCCAATCATATATTTTTTCTTTTACATTACTCAAAAAAATCATCCTTTCTATTTACAAAATCTATGTTTTCCAATTGTTTTTATATATGGTCTTGACCATATCCATTTATTAGTAGCAGTATTGGGATTAAAATAATATATCGCTCCGCCCGTTGGATCCCAACCATTTAATGCATCTCTTGCAGCTTTTACAACAGTAGAACTTTCATCTATTGCTACATTTATTTGTCCATCTGAAACTGCTGTAAATGCTCCTGGTTGATATATTACACCCGCTATGGTATTAGGAAAACTCGAATGCTTTACTCTATTTAATATAACTGCTCCAACCGCTACTTGTCCTTCATAACTTTCGCCTCTTGCCTCTCCATTTATTGCTCTTGCTAGTAGTTGTACATCGGAAATGTTGCTACCTTGGCTTGCTGCTTGCACAGATTTGGCTTTAATATATGTCATTACTTCAAATAATAGAATTAACATTAATAATATAAGTTTTATCGTTTTTTTCACTTGTCCTGGTCCCTTCTTTAAAATTTCATAATGCTGCTTATACGCAAATCTAAAAATTTACTTTCTAATATTTTGTATTATTTTTTATAAATTATTCCATTTTATTTATTTTTTTTATTAGTTGTGTTAAAATTTTAGTGAAAGGGGATAACTTATGAAAAAAATTTTAATTTTTTATGCTTCTTATGGTGGTGGACATCTTTCTGCTGCCAAATCTATAAACAATTACTTAAATGAAAATTATCCAGATATTAAAACAGAATTGGTTGACTGTATGAAATATATTAATATTATTTTAGAAAAGTTAACTACAAGTGCCTATAAAGAAATGGCAAAAAAAGCTCCAAAACTTTGGAAGGAAGTTTATTATCATTCTCAAAAAGGTCTTCTTTCTGAAATCAGTAAAGGCAGCAATAAATTGATGGCAAAGAAACTTGCTAAATTAATTAATGAATTAAACCCAGATTTTATACTTTCTACACATCCTTTTAGTAGTCAAATGGTAAGCTACTTAAAAAGAAAAGGTGAATTAAACTGTAAATCAGCAACAATTTTAACAGATTTTGAAATCCATGAACAATGGATAGTGGGACATGAATATACAGATTTATTTTTTGTTTCTAATGAACATATGAAGGATTCCTTATTAAAACATAATATTCCTTCATCTAAAATATATGTAACAGGCATTCCTTTTTCTAATAGATTTTTGCAAACATTTGATAAAGATAAAATTTTTGAAATGTTTAATTTAGATAAAACAAAAAAAGTAGCTTTAATGTTTGGTGGCGGTGAATTTGGCTTAGGAAAAGACAGAACTGTACAAGTACTAAGGGATTTAATAACTGTTGCTAACAATTATCAGATTATTGCCATTGCTGGTAAAAATGAAAAAATGAAATTAGCCTTTGAGGAAGTTGCTACAAATATGGGAGTAGAATCTAGAGTAAGAGTATTACCTTTTACAGATAAAGTACCTGAATTAATGAGTATTGCTAATGTTGTTGTTACAAAACCCGGAGGTCTTACCACAACTGAAAGTTTAGTCTCTGGACTTCCAATTATAATTATTAACCCTCTTCCAGGGCAAGAAGAAGAGAATGCATTATTTTTAGAAAAAAGCAAAGTTGGAATTTGGATTAGAAAAGATGATAATCCAGAAGTAGTACTTTCTCAAATATTTAATTCTCCAGACAAATTAGAGGAAATGAGAAAAAATATAAAATTATTAGCTAAACCCAATTCTACTAAACAAATTTGTGAAATTGTTGTAGAAAACTTATAACTAATAAACACACCTCATAATATTTATTGAGGTGTGTTTTTATGTGTTTATTTGATCTTACTCCTTGTGAACTTGTTCTTCTTGCTGCAAGTATTGCAATTGCTTTTAGTCAAGATTTTTCTAAAGAAGAATTGACTATATTAGCAGCATTTTTTACTGCTCTAGGAGATAATTTTGCCCTTTTAAGTACATAATATTATCTTTCTTGTTCGTCGTCACTTCTTTCCTTTAATTCTTGAGTGTATGATACTTCCGGTCTTCCTCTTTCTGCTGCTAATTTTTCTAATCTTTCTCTTATATCATATGTTTCCGCCTTTTTATATCCTCTCATTCTATCTATATCACCTAATGCAACAGCTTTTTCTTTTTCATATGTTGTTTCATTTAATGTTTGTTCTATTGCTTCGTGAAATATTTCGTCTTCTCTCTTACCACTAACTATAGTTCCTTGTTCGCTTTCTTCTGCTGCTATTAACTCTCTTTCTTTTGTCTCTATTGTTAATAACAATTTCAATTCTATCATCCTATCTAAGATTTCTTCCATTGCTCCCTCTGGTATGCTATCTTCATTGTTAAATCTCCTTAGTGGATTAAATATTGACAATTTTTTTGGAGCTGGAAGATTAGCTCCTCTTTTTTGTATTTCACCTTCCCAAAGAATATATTGACATGCAAGTGATGTATATTCTACTTCATCCATTTTTTCCTGATCTTTCTGCAATGCTGCCTCATAAGCTTTAATTTGTCCTTGTAAACTCTCTGTTACTGCAGGCGAATACTTACCTCTATCTACATCTCTTTGCTTGCTCTTTATTACTTTTATTTTTTCTGCTATTCTCTTTTGAAGCATTTTGAAATCAGAATTACATTGATTCATTTGGTCTGTCAAGTTCATTTTTTCTCTCATTTTTAATCCACTCCTTTATTCTCGTTTCTACTAATTCCCTCTTGCTAAGTTGCTCTGCTCCGAGCATAGTGTTTAGTCTTTCCCTTAAGTTTTTTATTTTTCTTCTTAATTTCTTCACTTGCTTTAGGGTCTTTTTGGTTTCTTTTTCTTCCATATTTTTTCCTCCTTTATCATAATTTATCATAAGTTAAATTTCTCTTCTTCCTTCTAGTGCTTTACTTAATGTTATTTCATCTGTATATTCTAAATCTCCGCCTACTGGAATTCCATGGGCTATTCTTGTAACTTTTATTCCCATAGGTTTTACAAGTTTAGAAATATATACAGCTGTAGCCTCACCTTCTACTCTTGGATTTGTTGCTAGTATTATTTCTTTTACTGTTCCATCCATTAATCTTGAAAGTAATTCTTTTATTTTTATATCATCTGGTCCAATTCCATTCATAGGAGAAATGCTTCCATGTAATACATGATAAACACCTTTAAACTCATGTGTTCTTTCCATTGCTACTACATCTCTTACATCTTCTACTACGCAAATAGATGAAGCATCCCTTTTGGGGCTACTACAAATTGGGCATGGATCTGTATCTGATATATTGTAACATTTTGAACAATATTTTAAATTTTGTTTTGCTTTTAATATTGCAGAAACAAATTCATTTGTTTCTGCTTCTGTAGCATCTAATATATGAAATGCAAGTCTTGCCGCTGTTTTACTTCCTATACTTGGTAATTTTTCAAATGCTTGTATTAATTTTTCTATTGATGGTGAATAATATGACATACTTTGTTCCTCTCGCTTTTACATCATTCCTGGTATGTTGTATTTTCCTAAGCTTTCAGCTTGTGCTGCATCTACTTTTCTTAAAGCTTCATTTGCACAAGTTAAAATTAAATCTTGTAGCATTTCTACATCCTCTGGATCTACTACTTCTTTTTTTATTTTTATTTCTTTAATTTCTTTATTTCCAGATACTTTAACATAAACTGCTCCTCCACCGGCTGTTGAGTCAAATTCTTTGCTTGCTAACTCTTCTTGTGATTTTTCCATATCTGCCTGCATTTTTTTAGCTTCTTTCATTAATTGATTTATATTCATTCCTCCGAATCCACCCATACCTGGGAAGCCTCCTCTTTTTGACATATTAGCAATCATTCCTTTCCTTATTCTTCTATAATATTAATTGGTATATCTAAATCTGTTGGTAAATTCGCCATTGGATTATCTGGCACTTTATTAACTTTTTCAGTTTTACCATCTATTATTTTTATTTTCATTTCTTTGCCATATTCTATTGAAACTGTCTTTTCTAATTCTGCCATATTTTCTGGTTTTTCTATTATACTTTTTATAAATGGTGTTACTCCATTTTTAAACTCTATTCCTATTACTAAATCATTTAGTTCTACTGGCGTTGCATTGATTAAATTAGTATATAAAAGTATTTTACCTGATTCTTTTAAATTATTCAATATATTTGGCCATTTTTCTTTTGATTTTCCTTCTTTACCATTAATTATTTTTTTTGGTGTTTCTTCTTTTTTAGTTATTTGTTCAATTTTTTTCACTGGTTCTGATACTGTTTTTACACCATTTTTCATTTGCTCTTCTATTTTTTGTAGTCTTGTATTTATTTCTTCAAGACCTGTTACAGTTTGAGAGTTTTGCTCATTATTACATAATTTAATAATTTCCACTTGGAACATTAGCCCTTTTTGTGATGACCATTTTATATCATTTTGCAAATTTGATAAGTCATATATTATTTGCAATAGTCTTTCCTTTGAAATTTTATTAGCTAATTCCTTTATTTGCTCTATTTCTGCTTTACTATATATTTCTAAATTTTCACTGGTTTTATATACTAAAATATCTTTAACATATTTTATCATTTCCCAAATTAAATTATTTATATCTTTGCCTTGTTTTAGTAGTTCATTTACTACTTTTAATGCATTATCAACATCATATTCTATAATGGATTTTACAATCTCATTTATAAATTCTAATTTTGGAATTCCCACCAATTCTTTTACTAATTCTTCATCAATTTTGTCATTTCCTTCTTGTAAGCATCTTTCTAATATGCTTAAAGCATCTCTCATTGCTCCTTCTGACAATACAGCTATAATTTGCAATGCTTCTTTTGTTATTTCTATTTTGCTTTCGTCACATATGTACTGTAACCTTTTACTTATATTTTCATTTGATATTTTTTTAAAGTCAAATCTTTGACATCTTGAAAGTATTGTAGCTGGCAATTTTTGTGGCTCTGTTGTTGCTAAAATAAACTTAACATGTTCAGGTGGTTCTTCTAATGTTTTTAGTAAAGCATTAAATGCACCTGTTGATAACATATGGACCTCATCTATTATATATACCCTATATTTTGCAAGTGTTGGCAAAAAATTTACTTCATCCCTTATAATTCTTATATCATCAACACTATTGTTAGAAGCTGCATCCATTTCCACAATATCTGTTAAAGCTCCTGATAATGCAGCTTTACAAATTTCACATTCATTGCAAGGCTCTCCATCTTTAGGATTTAAGCAGTTTATTGCTCTTGCTAAAACTTTTGCTGCGGAAGTCTTTCCTGTCCCCCTTGTTCCATTAAATAAATATGCATGTCCTACTCTATTTGATATTATTTGATTTTTTAATGTTTTTGTAATATGTTCCTGTCCTACTATATCTTCAAATTTTAATGGTCTAAATTTTCTATATAGTGCAATATAGGTCATATTTTCCCTCCTAAATTTTAGGTTACTTATTTTTTCCTTTAGAATTTTAGCCATTCTATGGAAGATAAACACCACACAAAAGTATCTACTTATTGCTGCTTCCTTCCGGACCTGACAAGGTTCATAGGCTTTCATTGGTTTTACCCTCCATACAATGGCTAAAACTCTCTACTATTTAATTATATACTTTTTAATTTATTTTGACAAGAGGAATTCTATAATCTTTTATTCTATTCCTAAATATTCATTATATGTTACTTCTCTATCTATTATTTTGTCTTCTTTAATATCTATTATTCTGTTTGCTACTGTTTGCATTAACTGATGGTCATGAGATGTAAATAGCATATTTCCTTTAAATTTAGTCATGCCTTCGTTTAATGCTGTTATGCTTTCCATATCTAAATGATTTGTTGGCTCATCCATTATTAAAAAGTTGGCTCCTGATAGCATCATTTTTGAAAGCACACATCTTACCTTTTCTCCTCCTGATAATACCGCAACCTTTTTTAGTGCTTCTTCTCCAGAAAATAACATTCTTCCTAAAAAGCTTCTAACATATGTTTCATCTGGATCTTTTGAATATTGTCTTAACCAATCTGTTATATTTAAATCCACATCAAACAAGTAGTTATTATCTTTTGGAAAATAACTTTGTGTAATTGTTGTTCCCCAAATTAGGCTTCCTTCATCTGGCTGCAATTCTCCTGCAATTATTTGGAATAACACTGTTTTTGCATTTTCATTATCTGCTAAAAATGCAATTTTATCCCCTGCCTTTACTGTGAATGAAATATTATTTAATATTTTTTCTCCATTTATTGTTTTAGAGATATTCTTTACCTGTAAAATTTCTTTTCCTGGTTCTCTATCTGGTTTAAAATCTATATATGGATATCTTCTATTTGATGGTTTTATTTCATCTAATTCTATTTTTTCTAATGATTTTTTTCTAGAAGTTGCTTGTTTAGATTTAGAAGCATTTGCACTAAATCTAGCAATAAATGCTTGTAATTCTTTTATTTTTTCTTCTTTCTTTTTATTTGCATCCTTCATCTGTTTTAGAGCTAGTTGGCTAGATTCATACCAGAAATCATAGTTTCCTGGGTATACTTTTATCTTTCCAAAATCTACATCTGCAATATGTGTGCATACTTTATTTAAAAAGTACCTATCATGTGATACCACTATTACTGTATTTTCAAAATTAATTAAAAATTCCTCTAACCAGTTTATTGTTTTTAAATCCAAGTCATTGGTTGGCTCATCCAATAATAGGATATCTGGATTTCCAAATAGTGCTTGTGCTAGAAGCACCTTTACCTTTTCTTTACCTTCTAATTCAGACATTTGTTTATAATGGTTTTCTGTCCCTATTCCTAATTCATTTAACAATTGGCTGGCATCTGCTTCTGAGTTCCATCCATCTAATTCAGCAAATCTTTCTTCAAGCTTTGCAGCCTTCATTCCATCTTCTTCTGAAAAATCTGGTTTTGCATAAATTGCATCTTTTTCCTGTCTTATTTTATATAATTCTTCATTTCCCATTATAACTGTGTCTATAACTGTAAAATCTTCATAAGCAAAGTGGTCTTGTTTTAAAACAGATAATCTCTCTGTTTTTTCTTTAGTTACTTCTCCTTTACTTGGCTCTATTTCTCCTGATAGCACCTTTAAAAATGTTGACTTTCCTGAACCATTAGCTCCAATTATTCCATAACAACATCCTTTATTAAACTTTATATTTACATCTTCAAACAATGTTCTTTTACCAAATCTAATTGTTACTCCTACTGCATTTAACATTTTAATCCTCCTTGAATAATAAACCTAAAAACAATTATACAACATCTTCCAGTACATGTCAAAGGGACGGCAATGTTTTATAGTCTTTAGAACATTATCGCCCCTTATATCTCAATATTAATTTAGCATATGTTTTCTTTTTAACCAAATTGTTGCTATTACACATAATATTACTGAAATTACTGTTATAATTGCAAACCCTAGTGGACTTCTTTGAAAAGGAAGCTCTACATTCATTCCCCATACACTTGCAATTAATGTTGGAATAGCAAGTATAAATGTAACAGAAGTTAATATTTTCATTACTGCATTTAAATTATTGGAAATGATAGAAGCATAAGTATCCATTGTACCATTTAAAATATCACTATATATTTTTACCATTTCAATAGCTTGTTTGTTTTCTATAATTGCATCTTCTAAAACATCTTCATCTTCTTCATATAATTTTATTATTTTTCCTCTTGTGGTTTTCTCCATTACTACTTCATTCGATTTTAATGATGTAGTAAAATAAACTAAACTTTTTTCTAAATCTAGCATTTTTAGTAATTCTTTATTTTGCAAAGAATCTTTTAGTTTGTTCTCTGTGCTTTCTATCTCTTTATTAATTTTATATAATAAGCTTAAAAATCTTCTTGCATTTGCATAAAAAATCTGTAGCAATAATCTACTTTTTTTGTATGTTATAATTTGCTCTATTTTTAAGCTTTCTATAATATCATTGTTTTTTTGCGACACTGTTATTATATAATCATCTCTTACAAAAATAATTCCTATTGGCATTGTTACATAAACTTTTTTGTCTCTCTCTTTCTCAATAGTTGGAATATCAATTATATATAAAATTGTATTATCATCCTCTTCTATGTCTATTCTAGCTTTTTCTTCTTCATCTAATGAATATCTTATAAAATCCTCTTGTATTTCTAATTTTGAACATACCATCTTTATTTCGTCTTCTGTCGGAGAAACCATATTTATCCAATTGCCCTTTTTAAATTCTTTTGTCTCTTCTGTTATATTAGTTTGCATATCTGTACTGTACATTTTTAACATATTGTTTCCCCTTTCAATATTTCTACTTTTTATTCTGTTTTACTATAAATATTGCAACAACTATTATACAAACACTCAATATTCCTAATATTATTATAGCTGGCGTTTTATCTTCTTGCTTTATTTGTACATTCTTTAAGGATATATATGCATTTATTTTATATGTTTTTATGGTTTTGCCATCCTCTGCTGTTACTATGACTTTTATAAAATTATCCCCTTCTTTTAAGTTCTCATTCCCCATAATTTCTATTTTACTTTTTTCATTTTCAGGCTTTGCTGTAATATTTAATTTTTTTATATCTTTATTTATTGTTAAATTATAGTTGTATATATTTCTCTTAAAATCTGGATATATGCTAAAATTTTCTACTTCTAAAGTTTTTAAATTTGCATTTGCCATTTTAGCATTATCTATTTTTGTTACATATATATAATATGTTTTTTGATTACCTGCTTCTGCTGTAACAACTATTTCTATTTTATTTTCTCCTTCTTGTAAGTCATTGTTTCCTTGAATATCTACACTTGCTTTTTCACTATCTGAATATGCTTCTATATTTATTTTGTCTGTTTCTAAGTCTACAGTTAAATAATATTCTGTAACATCTTTGCTAAATTCTGGTTCCATATTTTCTATTTTAAGTACCCTTAAATCTGCATTTTCAGACTTTTTCTCTTGATATTGTGGTGGATTATAACTTGGATAACTAGGCTCATAATCATTGTTTTCTGGTTCTACATTAGTTTTGTTTTCCACAGCAGGTGGTTCTTCTATTGGCTCATTTTCATTTATTGTATTTGTTATTGAATTTGTTTCTTCGTTTTCTATTTTTTCTGATAGTGCTTTAACATATGTGGAAAAAATAATTGTTACAGTAATTATAATACTTAATATTTTAATTTTCCTCATGTTTATTAACATTCCTTTCCAAATTGTTAATATCTCTATTCCCATTCTTCATTTTTTAATATTTTTTGTGGATTTATTGTTGTTAGCTCTTGTAATTTGCTTTCTCCAACTATTTTTTTTATTTTTTTTATAGTCTCTGGTATAATTAGATATGTTCCCTTTTCTCTATGTACATCACTTCCTAAAAAGTGCACTTGATTTTTCTTTAATAATGTTTTTATAGTTTTTTCCGCTTCATTACCATATAAATTTACAATACTTCCATAATTGCATTGCATTAAACAACCTTTTTCTATATATTCTTCTACTATACTAGGATCTTTTTGCACACATTTATATCTTTCTGGATGTGCTATTATTGTTTTAATTTCTTTTGCCTCTAAATAATATATAACATAGTCTAAATATTGAACATTAGAAGCAATAGGCAATTCTATTAACATATATCTACTATTGGCAAGTGTTAACAATTTATTTTTTTGCATTAACTCTTCCATTTGGTTAGATATATATATTTCCATACCTGAATGTAGTTTTATGTTTGGTCCCCTTTGATCAAGCACCTCTTGTAACTTATCTTTCCAAAATATTAATTCTTGTGCATCTGTTTCATAATAATTTAAAAGAAAGTGTGAAGTTAATATAACATCTGTAAACCCTACCGCTTTTGCCTCTTTTAGAATGTTAAATGTTTCCTCAACGCTTCTAGCACCATCGTCTACATTTGGAATAATGTGTGAATGTACATCAATCATTTTATACTCCTATTTTTTGTTTAAAAATTCATTTAATTGGTCTGTTATTTCTCGTTTTTTTTCTTCCTTCATAACTTCATCTGTTTTAAATACATATTCGTCTCTATGATATTTTCTTTTAGGGGCTGGTTCTACTGCTGTTGATGTGCCATAGTAATATGTTGATTTATACTCTTCTGGCTTAACAGGAATTTTATTTATTATTACACCAGCAATTTTGCCACCTACATTTTCTATTGATTTTTTTACTTTTGCTAAATCATCTTTCTTAGTTGATTTGTAGGCCGTTGCAATCATTGTAGTATCTACAATCCTTGCTAATATCAGTGCGTCTGTAACTAACAAAGCAGGAGTTCCATCTAATATTATAATATCAAACACATTCTTTAGTTTTTCTAGCATTTCAATTGTTTTTTCGGAAGCTAATAATTCTGAAGGATTTGGTGGAATATTGCCTGCTGGTATTAAATATAAGTTTTCTATTTCTGTTGATTTTACATATTTTAATATATCAATTTCTTTACCTCTTTCATCTATGCCAGATAAATAATTTGATAATCCTGGCGTAGATGGCATAGAAAACATTGTTCCTAATCTGCCTTTTCTCATATCAGCATCTATTATTACAACTTTTTTACCTGCTTGTGCAAAAGTAATTGCCAAATTAGACGATATCCAACTTTTACCTTCTCCAGGCATTGTAGAAGTTACTAATATTGTTTTTAAATCCTTTTGTGAATTCATAAACTGTATATTTGTTCTTAGAGTTCTAAAAGTTTCCGCTATTGGTGATTTTGGACTTCTTTGTGCTATTAATTCCTTTTTCATTTTTCATTCATTCCTTTCTCTTTTGAGTGTTACTATTTTCCTCTTTTGTTTTTTAATTCTATATCATAATTTGGTATTGAACTTAATATAAGTAATCCTGTAGCATTTTCTACATCTTGTTCTGTTTTTATTGTATTATCTAGCATAGTTGCTATTAATACATATACTGCAGCTACTACTAAACCTATAAATGCAAAGACAGCAGTATCTTTAGTATGGTTTATATTACTTGGTATAGCATTTGCCTCTGCTCTATCTAACACATATACATTACTTATATTATATATTTCTACTATTTTTTCACTAAAAACTTTGGCAATTTCATTTGCTATTAAAGCTGCTTGATTAGGATCTTTATTTGCTACAGATATTTCTATAATTTCTGTGTTTTTAACAGCACTTACTTTTATTTTTCCTTTCATGTCTTGTATCTGTGCTTCTGGTATATTTAAATTTGTTGCTACTTGTCCTAATACTACATTTCTTTTAATTAATTCGCTATATGTAGAAACAAGTTTTGAGTTCATTGTTAAATCTGATGCACTAATTGCTCCTTCACTATTTTGCGCTGTTGATGAGCTTTGTGCTAAAACTAAAGTTGTAGCTGACGTATATTCTGGTACAATATAAAAATATGAATACACAACACCTATAACTATGAACAAAAGTGTTATTAGTATAATTTCCAACTTTTTGTTCCAAAACATTAAAAATAGTTCTTTTAAATCTAATTCTTCCATAATTTCCTCCTTGGTATTTTTGTGCCATATAATTATAGTATAACTATAAATCTTTTCTTTGGCAAGGTGTTTTTTATATATTTTTTAAGTTAAATTTTGGGCTGTCCATAATTGGGTATAGCAAAAATACCCAAAAAAATGTATAATTATTTAGAGGTGATTAATTTGAATCTAAATGAATTAAACTGTATTAATGAAAATATTAATTTAGATGAGTACATTGATTTTAGGGAAAAAGTAAAAAAGCAAATGGAATATCCAGAATGGCTTGGAGATTTGTCTAAAGATGATTTAATAAAGTTGATAAATAGCGATTCTAAAATATGGATTTACTATTTAAACGAAGAGCCTGTATGCTCAATGATGTTAATTCCATCAGATGAAAAGTCTTTATTAAAATTGGAACTTACTTTAGATTATAAAGAAGTTGCAGAATATGGACCTATGTTTGTAAATCCCAAATATGTTGGTAATGGATTACAATACCAAATGTTAATTAAACTTGATAAATATTGTTCCTGCTTAGGTTATAAATATGCAGCAAGTACAATTCATCCTGATAATATTTATTCTATAACTAATTTCATTAAAGACAATTTTGAACACAAAAATACGAAAACATTTAAAAGAGGTATTAGAAATATCTATCTAAAACAATTGACTGACATATAAATAGAATATAATATAAATATTGATGAATTTCTTGAAATGGTCGAATCGGTAGGATGGAATACTTATACAAGATCGCAAGTGGAGAAAGCATTAAATAATACTATGTATATGATTAAGGTTTTAATAGGTGGAAAACTCGCAGGAATGGGAAGAGTAGTTGGCGATTATTCAGTAGTTTGTATATTATCAGACATCTGTGTTAAGCCAGAATATCAATGTAACGGTATCGGTCAAATTATAGTAAATAGATTACGAGAATTAATTGAAGAAAATGTGAAAGATGGAGAAAAAATGCAAGTAGAATTAACTCCAACAGCAGGAAATGAAAAGTTTTATCAAAAATGTGGATTTAAATATAAACCAGAGAAAATAACCGGTATGTATTTATGGATAAAGAAATAATTAAATAACCTCTATATCATTTTAGAATTAGCATATGCACTCACTCCTATTGATATTATGCTTAAAATAATTAAGATACAGCTTAATTTAAAAGCTGTTTGTAGTTAGTTGTTAGTTGATATGACGGGGTATATATTGTTTGTTGCTCGTTGATGAGTCATTTCGTGGTGACAACAATCTCAGAGGGGTGACTGTGGGGATGAGTTGAAATAGGTATAAAAAACGAGTAATTTTTGCATTAAAAATGAGCCATTTTTTGGCTCATATTTTGCATTTATATTAAGTTTTTATCTATTATTGTTCAATTTCTACTCTTACACGCACTTTAGATATCAATGTTTTCCTTCTTCTTTCTCCTGTATCATCATATACAAAGAAGTTTTGATTTGATACAAAGTCAATTATTGGATTATAAATACTACCTTCTTGATCTAATTGATTATTTTCTACTATCATAGATGGACTTATATCTTCTCTAGGTCTTAAACTAAATCCTTTCTTGCAAATAAATCTAATCATATAGTTTTGTTTATTTCCTTTTTCATCATATCCTCCGATGATTCCATAATCAACTAGTGCTTCAAATAAATCTTCATCAAAATCTTTTATCTCATTTGAGCTTTCTCTAATTTGTAGTTCTGTTTGTATTTTCTTAATTCCAATTTCTACTTTATCGTCTTCAGCAATCATATTATTAAGTGAAATTAGTTTTTCTTCTATTCTCTCAGCCTTTTCTTTTAAATCATTTTGTTTCATTTCAAAAGTAGTTTGATCAACTTTTCCTTCTACATATAAATCTACCAGTTTTGATAGTTTAGCTTTTATTTTATTTCTTTCATCTTCTGCTCTTGCTTTCATCATCTGTGGTTCATTATCTCTTGCAGCTTGTTTAAGTGAATCAATAAAATCTTTTATTACTAATCCATTGTCTTTAGATAGTAAAAAGTAAGCTTCCATAAAACACGACTTTATTACATCTTCATGCATAACCTTACTATCAGGGCAATACATTCTTCCACTTTTAGCAACTGATATACAATCCCATGCAGGCCTTCTTTTATATAATGACTTCTTACAATAACTATGTCCGCAAAAACCACATCTAAATCTTCCCGAGAAAGAAAACTTTGAAGACATCTTTCTGCCAGTAAGTCTTAGATTGGTCCTAGTCTTTAAAATATCTTGAACTTTATTCCAATCTTCTTTAGAAATAATTGGTTCATGGTGATCTTTAACAAAATACTTATCTTCTTCTCCGTTATTAATTACTCTCTTATGTGTTACAGCATCTATTGTATAAGTCTTTCCTTGTAGAACATCTCCGCAATACTTCTCATTACGCAAGATACCTCTAACAGTGCTTTCATGCCACTTTGGTTTTCCCATTGGAGATATTATATTCATGTCTGTTATCATCTGAGCTATTGTAGTACATCCAAATCCTTTTAGGTAATTTGAATATATCATTTTTATTATTTCAGCTTCATCTTCATTAATATTTAAGGTATTATTTTCTGAATCATATGTATATCCATAGCACGAATTGAATCCAATAAGTTCTCCACGTTCTCTTTTCATCTTGAATCCTAGTTTAACGTGAGATGATATGGTCTCAGATTCTTGTTGAGCCACTGATGATAAAACTGTAAGTAAAAGTTCTCCAGCCATATCCATTGTGTTTATATTTTCTTCTTCAAATATAATACCAATACTTTTTGCTCTAAGCATTCGAACATATTTCAAAGTATCTAATGTATTTCTTGCAAATCTAGAAATTGATTTTGTAAGAATTAAATCTATCTTTCCATCTTCACAATCTCTTATCATTCTCATGAAGTTTTCTCTTTTTAAAGCTTGTGTTCCACTTATTCCTTCATCCGCATACACCTCGACAAATGACCATTTAGGATTACTGTATATTTTATCTAAATAATACTTTTGTTGAGATATAAAACTAGACTGTTGATCATCATGGTCAGTTGATACCCTTGCATAAGCAGCTACTCTTAGATTTTCACTCACTACTCTACCAGTATGTCTATCTATTTTACCTTCTTTTTTCTTAATTATTTCTACTTCCATTTACTTTCATCCTTTCTTACAAAGAATATTACTTTTATTCTATTTTTCTTATTGTATTTTCTTTTACCATCGTTTTGTATATTGAACGACCTAATATCTTTTTTATAATAAAATTTAATATATGGAACAAATCCATTTGCATATTCTAAATAGTTCTTTTTAGCTCCACTTTCAATGAATAATTTTCTATCATCATAATAGAATCTAATTACAAAAGGATCTTTAGTTCTAACTTTCCTTACTTCACTAATGATTGTAAAACTTATGATTTTATTAAATAATTCATAGTTAAAATCATTAATGTCATCTACTGTATCTATTATTGTTTGAATAATGTCATTTTTAATTTGCTCAAATCTTTTCTCACTAATCTTATTAGATTCATAGAATGATAATTCTTTTTCTGTTTTAGAAATATTTTCATTTAATGATTTAGATTCTAAATTGTAGTGATAGTCATTAATTCTTTTATTAATGTACATATCTACTAAATTTTTGTTATCTTCATAATACTTATCTCTTAATTTGACCAAATTTGTAATTTTTCTATTTATTTTCGAGTAATTATAATCTACTGATAGTATTTTAAATAACAAATTAATGAAAGATTCTTTAAAGTAAATATTATTTATATATCTAGAATCTACGCAATTTATTTTTTTGTTTCTCCTATCAAAATAACAAGATAAAAATTTTCTATCTAATATTTCTCTAATTCTATTGCCGCAGAAACCACAATAAATATTTTCAATTCTATAATCACGTTTCTCAGCTTTGATATTATTTTTAAGTTTACTTTGAACTTTATAAAAAGTGTCTTTATCTATAATTGGTTCATGATCATTTTCTGTTCTATATACTTTTCCATATTTTGCATCCTGTCCTCTTATGAGAGTACCAATATATATCTCTCTTCTTAAAAATTTAGAAATAGTACTTCCAGACCATCCTGCGTTTTTTTGAGACTTAATTTTATTTTGATTAAAATATGTTGCAATACCATTTGATGATTCTCCGTTTAAAGCCATTTCAAACATTAATTTAACAACTTTTGCTTCTTTTTTATTAATCATTAATTTATTTTCTTTATTAAAGTTATATCCATAAGGTCTTAAAGTCTTGGTTGGCTTCCCCAATCGCCTGCTCATTTCATATCCTAATGCAATATGTTCAGAAAGATTATCTGCTTCTGTTTGTGCGACTGAAGCTAATACAGATAAAAGCAACTCTCCTTCTAGAGTTGAAGTGTTTATGTTTTCTTCTTCAAACACTATGGTTACACCTTTTTCTTTCAAAGTTCTAACAACACTTAATAAGTCAATTGTATTTCTTGCAAATCTAGAAACTGATTTAGTATATATAAGATCAATTTTTCCATTCATGGCATCATTAACCATTTCAACAAAACCATCTCTATTTTTTAATTTTGTTCCAGAAACTCCATCATCACTATATACTTTTATGAAATTCCAATTGTTATTTCTTATAATATAGTCTGTATAATACTTAATTTGTGAATCTAGGCTAAAAGCTTGTTTTTCAAATTTTGTACTAACTCTTGCATAAGCAGCTACATTTAATTTTTCAACATACAAGTTCTCTCTTTGTTTTGTTTTCTTAATATGAATTATTTTCACTCATAATCACCTAAATCTACTTCACATGTTGTCTTAATTTTATCTACGAAAACTTGTCTAGGTTTTCCATTCTTATCTTCTTTGAAATAATAAAATATTTGATGGGAATCAAACTCTAGTATTTTATATAAATTAATTGATTCTTTTTTATATGTTGGAAACAATGTATCTTCTTCTGTTTTTAATATGAATCTAATTACATATGGTCTACATTTGCCAGTTTCAGTTTTATCTCCAACTATTGCATACTTTAAAATAGAATCAACTAATTCCTGTTCAAATTTCTCTTCATTTAAGTCTTCTCTATTTAATAATTTCTTTCGTGAATAAGCTAATCTTGTTTTTACTATTTTTGCAAACTTATCATCAATCTTTATTTTTCTTCTAAGTTTAATAACCATTTGCATAAAGGAAAGTTTTAGCATTTCTTCATCTATCATTTTACTATCTGGACACTTATCTTTTGAAACTCTTCTTGTACTATCACAATAGTATTTGGGATTTCTCATACTAAAATTTCTATCTCTAGTAAGTCCTCTACCACAAAAACCACAAACTAATTTTCCAGAAAAAGCATAAGACTTATTAAAATCCGAATCTTTTTTATTAGCCCATGGTTTAGCTCTTGCTTTCATAATTTCTTGAACTTTATTCCAATCTTCTTTAGAAATTATAGGTTCGTGATGATTGGTAATATAATATTGGTCTCTTTCACCACGATTCTTTCTTGCTTTTTTAGTAATTGGATCAATAGAGAAATATTTTCCAATCAAAAGATCTCCTATATATCGCTCACATCTTAAAATATGAGTAATAGTACCTTCATTCCATACTTTATTACCTTTTGCAGTTGGTATTCCTTCTTCAGTCAGTTGTTTAGCAATCTTTGATGTACCATTACCTTCAATATAAAGTTTAAATATCTTTTTAACTACCTTTGCTGTTTCGGGATTAATATATAATTGTTTATCTTTCTTACTATAATCGTATCCATAACAAGATGTCCCACCTACTATTCTTCCCTGTTGAGCTCTCATTTTAAGTCCTAATAAAACATGAGCTGATAAATTGGAACTTTCTTGTTGAGCTATTGAACTAAGAATTGTAAGTAATAATTCTCCATTCATGTCTAAAGTATTAATATTTTCTTCTTCAAAATATACTCCAATATTTCTATCTTTTAAAAGTCTGACATATTTAAGAGTATCAACTGTATTTCTTGCAAATCTAGAAACTGATTTAGTTAATATTAAATCAAATTTATCATTAACAGCATCTTTCATCATTTTAATGAACCCTTCTCTTTTAGTAATTCTAGTTCCACTTATTCCTTCATCACAATAAATATCTATAAAAGTCCAATTAGGATTCCTAGCAATTTTATTTAAATAATATTTTTGCTGTGAATCAAAACTGTTCTTTTGATCATCATGGTCAGTTGATACCCTTGCGTATGCAACTACTCTTAATTCTTTTTCATTAAGAACTTTCATAGATGTTTTTCTTACATCTGTTTTCGTTTTCTCTTGCTTGATTATTTCCATAATCTACACCTCCACGAAAAGTATAGATTATTATTTTTTTATTTACCAATGTGCAATTTTTTAAAATATAGAATTGCTTTATCATACAAACTCATATCAATAATATTCATTTTCTTCAAATAATTAAGAGCTTCTAATTTTACTAGATAATCAATATACTCTTTGCTTATGATATATTCTTGATTTTTATTAAAAAATATATTAGCTATATTTGATTTCATTTTAATTTCCTTTCTTTGTTATAAACATAATACTCATCCTTTCATAAGGATGATTTCTTGTTTTACTATTATTTACCTCATAGCCATAGTACCGGCTTTTCATCAAACGATTAGTTGCTATCTAATCTCACAGGAATTCCACCTTCGTGTGGTTCTCACACAACTGCATCCATTGGTTTAGTCTGTGGCTATGCAGGAGTATCATTATTACTATTACTTGTTATCGCAAATTGATAGCTATTCAATTTTATAGTCAAGCATTAATCGCAAGCGTACTTACTAAAGTGCTAGAGCAATAGGAATGTATTTGATGAAAGAAATTATGTTTTCAAAGAACAAGGTGAAAGGATTATTTATCCTTTCACCTTATACTCACTTCGTAATCAATTTCAGGGGGATTATTTTAAAATTTTCTTCAATTTTTCAATTCCTGCATAAATACTTTCTCTAATTGATGATTCATCACATTCTTCTACTCTAGCTATATCAGAGAATTTCATATCATCAAAATAATAATACTTAATTCTTCTTTTTTGAGTTTCAGTTAATTTATTTATTGCTTTATGTAGTTCTTCATAAGTTGATTTTCTAATTATAAAGTCATCAATACTTTCTGTATCATTTTCATAATTTTTATTTTCATCTAATTCTCTCATGTCAATATGTTTATCAATCTTATGAAGTTCTGAAATATCATCAAGCTCAAATCTATCAAATGCATTAAACACATCAATATTTACTTCTACCTTGTTAATAACATTTCTAACATCTTTAAATAATATAAAGTATCTATTACTTTCTGCTTCATATAATAAAGTATATGGATTATCTTTTTTCTTTCTCCTCTTAGGTAAAGATTTCATTTTATCTCCTTTCAACTATTTTTCAGTTGAAAGGAGGTGGTCCCCTAATTCGACATATTTCGACAAACAAAAAACCGGAGGCGAAACCTATTTTTAAGGTCTCGTCTCCGGTTAAGTGTAATAAGCACCATATATAATCATCAAAATATTTAAATCGATAGGAATAAAATTCAATAAAAAAGGCTCTCATGGGGCATTACCTCCTATAAGAGCACGCTTATTTGTTGAAAATCATTTCCTTTTTATTCTATTTTTAATGTCATTCTTCCAAGTAAGCTAGTATCAGTTATCGATACGTGCCTCTTGGCTTTATATTATAATTCATAATTTAAATTTTGCAAGTCTAATATAAGAAATTAATCTAATGCACTAATAAAATTATCAATCTTATACATAACTTCAATATCGTAATTAATATCAAACTTTCTTGAAAAAACACTACTGATTAATTTTAAATACTTTCTTATGATGAGCAAACATCAATCGCCAAGGAATAGTACCTGCTATTATGGTTTTAATTCTAATTTTAATAATGTCAACTTTGCTCGGATTTAATTTCAAATATTCATTTTTCAAAATATTAAAAAATGGTTTTCTAGTTTTAAGAGTCCTTTTTTTATAATCATTTATTGATAGATGATATCTAACTAATTTTTTATCCATAACATACATTCTATGATTATTGACAAACATAATTATCCAAGTAGCATAGTCTTCACTTCTTCTATAGTTTTTATAGCAGCCAATTTCCACCATTGCTTTTTTTCTATAAATAACACTAGGATGAACAAGTGGACAACCTTTCAACAATTTTTCTCTAGTTACTTCTCCTTTATCTTTGCTTTCCCCCCAAATAGTTTCTCCATCATAAAAATCACACCTAGAACCTATTAAATCATATTCGTCGTGTTCTAAGAAAAAATTCATTTCTTCTTCAATTCTATTTGGATAAGAAAAATCATCTGTATCCATTCTAGCTATATATTCTCCGTTTGATAAATCAATTGCTCTATTTAATGAATATGTTAGACCTTTATTTGTTTCATTTTTATAAAGTTTAATCCTTTTGTCATTAAAATCTGATACGATTTTTTTTAATGCCGCAGAATTGTTGCCACAGTCATCAATCAGTATTAATTCAATATTTTTGTATGTTTGATTAACTATAGATTTAATACTTTCTACTAGCAGTTCAATGTTTGTATTATATTCTGCCATAATAACAGATACTAATGGTTTTTTCATATCAAGACCTCCTTAAAAATCACTTAATAATAGTTTTATTATTAATTTTATAAATAATAAAAATTGGTAAAACATGAATCCAAATAGATTGCATCAAAATTGAATAATTTACACAATTAATTAGAGATAAGAAAAACGACAAATATATACAGCAAAAAATATTTAAAAAGTTGTTATTTTTTTTACAAGCGAAGTATAAATAATAAGAAAAATAAACTTGAACTATTTCAAATATTATAAAAAATATTCCAAACACATTATACAATTGGCAAGAATATGGGATTATTTGGTCTGTGGCAATACTTGAATTATAATATTTATAATTAAATAATGTAGTCGATTGGTGACTAGGGTTGCTTAGGAAACGATTTAAAACAGGAAAATTACCAAACGTATCTGAAATATATATTTCTATTTTGGATATGCTCGAATTATCCAGTTCATTTTTCAAATCTAAAGCCACTTGCATATTATGTGGCCCAGAGAAATATGCATTTAATGTTTTAAATTTAAATTCTTCTTCGATTGTGCCATTTAAAGTACTATAATTATCATTCCAAGTAAATTTCATAGTAGAAGCAAACGTAATAGAGAATAATATAACACTTGACAAAAGTATCATCAATTTTTTTGTATATTTCGGATAAAGTCTTGTCATATAAATGTATGAAATAATTCCAGAAATCAACATACTCCATCTAGATACATTGCTCCCAGTAATAGATGAACCATTAATATATATAATACTAATCAAAACAGATAATACAACTTTAAAAAAATCAGAGATCTTAAATTTATTCTTAATAAATTTTAAACACCCTATATAGAACAACAAAAAGAAACAAGCTAATAAAACAGTAATACCACCATATATATCAATTGTTGAGCTTTTTGCTGCACCCAATATTATATATCTTTCTATATAACTTCTATTATACATTATTAAAATTATACCAATTAACATAATAATTAATGATGGAAGTCCTAAACTAATTCTAGTATCTAGGTTATTTATATAAGATTTCGAATCAGTAACTGATTCAATATTCTTCTTTTTACTAAATATAATAGAGCCAATAAAAATACCTAGAAGTTCTAAAGTCATTAATAATTTCATCTCAACTGAATAACTAATTGCAATATTCTGTTGAGCCATAGCAATAGGAATTATAATATACCTGACCAAGCCTGTAATTCTGTAAATAATCATAGGTAAAGAATATTTTATTTGCTTTGGTAATATACATATACATGTATTAAATAAAAGAAAAGACATGACAATATAACTTGATTTTATAGGTAGTTTTCCATTAAATATTGCAACTAAAAACAGCAATATCAACCAAATAATTATAGATAGGACATCAGATTTACTTATCTTTATTTTTTTTGACATGTTTTAAAACTCCTTTTACATATTCTTTTCCAAACACCGCAAGTCTTATTAAATCATTGAAGTATATAACAATAACTATAAACATTATAACAAATCCAAGATAATAATGATTTGGACTTATTACAACATAGGATTCTATTACTATTAAACTAAAAACAACTAATAGTCTTAATAAGTCAAGTTTAAATTTGATGAATCTTCTGGAATCAACTACTCGATAAACCATAACTATAATCTGAGAGATCATTGTAGCATAAACAGCACCTTGAATACCTATTTTTGGAATTAAAATAAAATTTAAGGCAATATTTATTATAGCTCCTATGATTGTAGTTATCATAATTGACGTATTCTTTTTTGCTGATGTATATAAAGCAGCAAAAAAATTACCAAAACCAGCAAAAATTGAAGCACATATTAAATAAGGTACAAACTCAAAGCTACTGCTAAAACTAGAACCTACAAGAATTGACATTAGTATTTTAGAGATTGCAATAATAATAGCTGCCCAAGTCAGAAACAATACACTAAATTTCTTAAATACCGCATCGAAAAAATAATTTTTATTTTTTTGATAAGCTTTTATTGCAGATAAAACCCAAGCTTGCATAAAGATTGCTGCAATTGTAGATACAATTGTTGGAATTTTTGAAGCAACAGAATATAATCCAACAGCATCTGTACCCAAATACTGTTCTATGACAAATCTATCACAAAATGTTGTAATCCACCACGAAATAGAGTTAATAATTAAAGGAATTGAAAAAACTATCATTTCTTTTAACAATTTTTTATCAATTTTATCGAAAGTAATATATTCTTTAATATTCAATCTAATGAAAAAATAAATAGCAGTAATAATATTTGAAATTATTATCGCTAACAAATATCCAGAAGTTTTATATTTAAATATAACCAAAAAAACAAACGTTAAACATAACAACATCAAAGTATATAAAATATTTCCAATCGCAAATTCTTTGATTTTATTTAATGCTTTTGAAAAAACAGAGAATATTTGCTCAATAGAATAGCATAATAATAAACCACATAAGTATATTTTCCAGTTTGAAATCGAGCTATTAATATTAAACATAAATATTAGTAAAGAAGATATAATAATTCCTAAAAGTGTGACAATAAATGTATTTTGTAAAACTTTTTTAGATGATACTTTTTCATCCATACTATATCTTAATAATGCACTAATTATGTTAATGGTGGAAATTGGATAAATCAAATTCATAAAATTAACAACCAATTCACCTTCACCAAGTTCTGATTTGGATAAGTAAATCGTATAAATTGGCAGAAGTATAAACATAATAACTTTAGAAATTACAGTACCAAATCCAAAAATTAGGGTATTATTAACAAGTTCTTTAGATTCTTTATGATCTTGATTCATTTGTATCCTCCTTACATATTTTTTTAACAATTATTTATTCATTTATCTTATTAAGTGAATCATCAAGAAATTTTTTTGATTCATTAACGATTATATTCAATTTTTTATTAACATTCTTATAGTCTAATTTTAAATAGTCCGAATTTATTATAGTGTCTTTATCGCATATTCTTGATTGAAGATTTAAATTGTTAAGTAAATCATTAATTCTTGAAAAGGCGCTATTTTTAGACTTATCTTTAAGAGTTTTTCCAACTGCAAAAGGAATATTCATATTAATACAAAAAGCAACACCATGAAAAGAGTTGGTAAAAACGAAAGAAGCATTTTTTATTAGTTTTAGAAAATCATATGGCCCATAAGAAGTTCTATCAAAGACTAAATCAATAATCTCTATATCATTAAATTGCTTTTTAATTTGTGAAATATAATTCTCTATATACTCATCAATACCAATAAAATAGGTTAATATATATTTCTTTGGAGTTGAAATATTCGATTTTTCAGCCAACTTAAACCAATCACTTTTGCTTACTAAAAAGGTTGGATCGATAACAATAGTAGCATCCTTATTTGTTAGTTTTTTTATTATTTCAGCTCCAGTTTTCTCTCGAATAGATAAATATTTAATCCCTAGTATATTATCTTTATACTTCTTCCTTGCATAAAACGGAATATTACTAACACCAAAACTTGGAGCATAAGATATTCTCTTCTCACTAGGCGCAAATGTTAAGAAATAATTATCATCCATTTCACAAAAATTTGGATTCCAAATCTGATCACTTCCACAAATATATGCATCATATAATGGTGGATTTTTTTTCAAATCAGAAATTGTATTATATCTCTTTTTAGAGTAGTTATAATTTTCTAATTGAAATTGCTTAAAATTAGAATCTCTTAATGATAAATTATCGCGATATTTTTCTTTTTCTTTTGATATTTCCTTAGCATTTATTCTATATTTTACAAAGTTAATAGGATTTTTAACCAAATTATATATTCTAATAAGTGTTTTCCTAAATCTATTTCTATTCTTATATTCCAAATAGGAATTCATTGAATAATCTATAACTTTAGCATCGTAGCCAATACTTTTCAAATATAGTTGTAATCCTAAACACTGTAAATTTGCTCCATAACTAATTGGATCATGAAAAGTTATTATTCCAACTGTCTTCATCGTTTCATCACCTTTATCAAAATTCTAGATATTTTTTTTCCTAGAATTTTCTTAATATAATATTTAAAATCTTTTTTTATAATTAAATATTTTTTAGCACTCTGCTCATAACCATTTTTTTTATACATTAACAAAAATTTCTCTTTAACTTTATTATTAGGAAGAGCCCTTCTTAGAGAAAGATTTCCATCAATAGCTTCTTGTATTGGTCTTTCTTTAATTTCAAATTTATCAATTACGCCATTAAACAGCTCTTTTCCTTTGTTTGTATTAACAAATACTAAAGAAGGATAACTTAAACTATCTTTACATTTAAAATTATTATCTTTTAATCCCCAGAAGTCAGCCAAAGTAATATCAGAGCATCTTTCAATACCGACATAGTTGCAATTATAGCAACAATCTCTGTCTAAAGTACCATCTTGAAACCCAAGGTAAAAATAATCGTTCAAAGGTTCTTCTATAACAACTCTTGTATTTTTAAAAGAGTATTCAATATTTTGACATTTGCATTTTGTTTTGAATCTAAAATTTATTCCTACCAATTTATCATCATATTTTTTTTCAATGAATTTTTTATGTTCCTCGAATATTATAGGACTAGAACTTCCATGGCATAAAACCTCAACTGTATATAAATTACTATAATCTTTTTTTAGAAATAGTTTTAATCCTGATATTTGACATGGTACTCCAGAAAATAATACCTTTTTTTTGTCATCAAGATCATTTTTTATTAGATTATAGATGTTATTAATGTTACTCTGAACATATTTACTTCCTTGGAGTAATTTTATATCAGAGACATTATCTACTCTAATATGATTAACAACTAAAGAATTATCCCAACTTGCGCCATAAACAACACCATTATTATTTATAATAGACTTTGCCAATTCATAAAATACTCCTCCAGAAGAACTAGCGTTTCTTATTTTTATATTTTTATTTAAAATGGCAAAACATTTATCATCAATAGGTTTATTCTTTTCCAATTTATTTAAAGCCGGACACGTTTTAGAGCACAAGCCACAGTTGATGCATTTCTCATCATCTATTTCTGGATAATAAAAACCTTTAAATTCTTTTATACTAATAGCTTTTCTAGGACAAATATTATAGCAAGCCATACATCCAGTGCAATTTTTTTTATCACATAACTTATTCATTTTGATCACCAACTATTTTTTTTATTCTGTATTTTAATGACTTGTACTTTAACTTAAAGAACTGTGAATATGGTTTAAATCTGGTAATTCTCTTTATTTGTTTATAATCATTAATATTTACATTTATAGTAAATCGATTTGGGATAATATAATAAATTCTTTCACAATTATTAAAGTCCTTTATCATCTTTCTTTTTTGAAAATGGACATATAACAGTTCAGTTTTAATAATATGATTATTTTTTAAAGATATTTCAAATAATTTCCCGTTATTCCATTCAAATATAGTAGGAATTTTTTTTAAATATTTATGATTATAATTAATATCATAAATAGACCTTCTAAACGGAAATGAAAGTGGTGAAACATCATAGTAAAATTCATCAATTCTGTAGTAACTAAAATTATTCTCCTGATAAATTGTATTAATACTATAATCATTCAATTCATCAAAAGCCATATTCTTACTAGAACTCAAAATGTCTTTATAACTAATACTTGAACTAGTACCTAGCATAAATCTTTTATTTATTTCATCAGTATTTTTATATAGAGTTAAATGCCCCAAAAATCCAATTTTATCATATTTATCTAATAAATCATCAGATATAAACTTTCTAATATCTCCAAAGATACAATCTGACATATCACAATAACCCCAGAAATCATACTTTTTTATGTAATCTGAAAATATATATCCATATGTTGGCTTGTAATCACATAATTTGTATGCATTATCTAAAAAAATACTAAAGTTAAATTTTTTTTGAATATTATTTTTTATTTCATTTAGTGTAGTATAGAACACAGAAACATTTTTTGGATAATTGTATTTAGTTTTATCATCAGTTAAGACAATCCAATTAATTGTAGGATTCATAGAACATGATTGCAACCATAATCCCATTTGATTGCTAGGCAATTTACCAAAATATGGACATATAAATACTATCTTCTTCATCTTAATCACCTTTTATTATTGTTTCTAAATCATCTACTTTTTTTTCAATCATCATATGCTTTTTTGCATATTGATTTCCTACAGCGCCCATATACTCGCTTAATTTATCGTCTGAGACAAGAGTCTCAATCCAATATGACATCTCATCTTCATTTTTTACAATTACACCACCAGGCAGATATTTTACAATTCCTACATCTGTAGAAATATAAGGAATTCGTGCTGCCATAGCTTCTATTATAGAAATTGGAAATGCTTCCCATTTACTACCCAATAAATATACTGATGCTTTTTTAATTAAGTTAATTGTCTTTTCACGTTCTACATTAAATAAAATTTCAACGTTTTTTTGCCCATATTTTTCTTCTAACTCTTCTTTTAATTTCATTATCTTATGATAGTATGCATTTTCTTTACTACCAATTAATATTAGTTTGAAATTTTTATCTATATGACTCATATAAAAAGCTTTTAGTATAAACTCTTGATTTTTTCTAGGCATATAATTAGCAACTGATATTGCGTATTTTTCCCTATCTTTACAAAAATCAAAAAATCTATCGTCTACCGCATTTTCAATTATTGAACTATCAATGTTATATTTTTTCTTAAAGTGAATATAACCAGTATCAAATTTATGTAATTGAATTATCTTATCGTATTTTTTAAATATTTTCTTATTCTTCTTATAATATAATCCCCACCTAATATTATTCCATATCTTGTGTCCTAAGTCAGAAATATTAGCAATTGTTTTTGAATTAAAAGATTTATCATACATGCCATGCATATATAATATTTTTCTGCAATTAATACTATCAAATATAGGAAAACACCAGTCTGTTAGTGGATGTTGTGTGCATACATTAATCATAACATCCGCATCTTTAAGTTCCTTTTTTAAACTTTGCAAATATTTTTCTTTTTCTCCAGAATAAAACGTATGTTTATTAACAACATTAAATCTAATAATTTTAACTCCATTATGAATTTCCTCTGAATCGTTACCATGATTTGTAGTAAAAACTATAACATTATGTCCTCTCAGAGCCAAATTTTCAGCATGATATTGCGTAACAAACTGAACACCATCTTTTAATGGGTAATATGTATTTACTGTTATAATTATTTTCAAATTAATACACCTCAATCAGATTATTTTTTTTTAATAATTTTAGCGGGAATTCCCACTACAACTGAATTTTCTTCCAATATATCATTTACAACAACAGCTCCTGCTCCAATCGTGACACCATTAGCAATTTTTACTTTTCCAATAATCTTGGCTCCCACACCAATTTCCACATTATTTCCTATAATTGGGCAATCATTATCAATCCCATCATTTCCAATGCAATTATCACCATGCAAAGAACAATTGTCACCAATGATACAGTTTTTATTTATAACAATTGGTCCATTATGATACAAACATAATCCTTTTCCTATTTTGTTTGAATAAATTTCATACCCCAACAGCATTCCATATTTATTTTTTTTTCGATCATAAATAATTTTTTTTAAGTTGTTGAAAACATTATTATTATACTCAAGAGAGTTACTTATTCTCATACTTTTAATATATTTCCATTTGATATAAGTAATGTCTTTAGTAATAATATTTTTGATTCTAATTACTAAGCTCAAACCTTTAGGATAGATTCTTTTAAAATCACCTGAAATAACTACTTTAATATTATTCATTTTATATCTATCCTTTCTAAATGTTATATATGTTTTTCATTTCTTTTAAAGAATTGTCTAAAAAATATTTTCTTACACTCTCATAACCATTTGATTTTAGTTTATTGTATAAATCTTTATCATTATAAATCATATTAAATCTATCGATTAAGTCCTCTAGATTGTTTTTTATAATAAAGCCATTAACTCCATCATCAACAATTTCTCGATGTCCTCTATTATCAACTGCTATAACAGGAACATTACTAGCAAGTGCTTCAACCAAGTTAATTCCAAAGCCTTCCCTAATACTTGAAGCTATCAATAAATTTGAAATATTTAACAATTTCGAAATATCATCTCTATGGCCTAAAAAGAAAACATTTTTAACATTATTTTCTTTAACATATTTTTGATAATAGCCATTATATTCATCTTTCCCAGGAAGAAGTAATTTAATATTTTTATTATCTAACTCTTTCATAAGATTAATTAATAACAATTGATTTTTATCTGGACATAATCTAGCTGGATAAATAATAATAAAATCACGTTCATTTAATTTAAGTTCATTTAGTAGCTGTTTTTTTTCTTTATCAGAAATTTTTAAGTTAAATTTTGAATTATCAACACCTATTCCAGGCAAATATTTAATATCTTTACATCTTTTAGAAAATTTATTCTTAGCTAAATTATAATCTTCTTTATTTATCGTTACTATTGTATCAGTATATTTTGATAAATATTTTTCGATAGGATAAAACAAGAACCAATTAAAAAACGAAGAACCTTTGTAAAAGTGAAACCCATGACATGTATATATAACTCTTGTCCCAATATTTTTTCTTGCAACCTTAGCAGCTAATCTTGTAACAACTGATCCCATAGGAGTATGGCAATGAATAATATCAAATTGTTCTTTGTTAATTATTTCTTTTAACTGTTTAATTGCTTTAAGGTTTGATAACTTAAAAGGGCTTCGTTCAATACATATTTGATGTTTTACATCACAAAATGGAAATTTTTCATCGCCATTTGTTGCTACATGAACTTCATAACCATTATCATGAAGTAGTTTTAGATATGGTAAATGAAACGATTTAATATGTATATCTACTGTTGCAACATATAAAGCTTTTTTCATTTTCAATCACCTACTTTGTTTTTATTGTTTTTTTTAACTGGAACTCCTATAAATGTACTGTTTTCTTCTTCAATGTTTTTAATAACAGTAGCTCCTGCACCTATTACGTTGTTTTTTCCTATAGTTATATTATTAATTACAGTTACTCCTGTGCAAATCCAAGTTCCTTCACTAATTTTAACTGTTCCTGCTAAATGTGAGCCAGGTGAAATATGGACATAATCTTCCAAAATGTTATCATGATCTAGAGAAGAACATGTGTTAACAATGCAATGCCTTCCAACGACTGTTCCTGTATTTATATTAGGCTTTATTGTATAAGTTAATACTATATTAGGTTTGATTTGCTTTAAAATTTTAAAATATTTTAATAGAAGTTTACAATCTTTTACTGGATTTGTTCCTCTTCTATCAACTTCTGTTTCTATATATTTGCATCCTAATTCTTCTAAATCTTTTACTCTTTTTCCATTCGGTAATGAAATATATATTTCATTTTTTTCTAGAATTAATCTTTCAATTAATTCTTTTCTAAAATTATATAATCCCAAATCATTATTGGCTAATATTAATATCTTCAATTTTTTCTCCTTTATTTCATTTTTTGGGCTGGCACTCCTACATAAGTACCTTTCTCTTGTATATCTTTTACTACTACTGCTCCTGCTCCTATTATGCATTCGTCAGTTATATTAATATTATTTTTTATAGTAGCTCCTGCTCCTATATGTGTTAATTCTCCTATCGTTACAGTTCCACAACAAGTCACATTTGGTGATAAATGCACATAATCACCTATTTGATTGTCGTGCTCTACAATCGAGGCTGTGTTTATTATGCAATGTCTCCCTATTTTAGCCGATGTATTTATGCAAGCATTTGCCATTATTGTAGTTCCTTCTCCTATATCTACATCTATAGCGACTTGAGAACTTGGATGTATCGCTGTATAATATTTTATATCTTTATATTGGTCTGCTATATCCTTTCGAGTTTGATTATTTCCTATGCCTATTATAAAGCACACGTCTTGATTCTCTTCAGATATTTTTATACACTCTTCAATTTTTCCTATAACTACATGACTTGTATTTTTTATAACCACTGTCCCTTTTTCTATATTGTCATCTAAAAATCCTAATAAATTGTCACCTGATTTTATAATAATATCAGCAATTACTTTACCATGTCCCCCTGCGCCTATTATTACAACATTTTTTTTAGACATTTATTTTCTCCTTGTTTCCTTCAAATTTTTGCATAGTATCACTATTAGTTCCAGATATTCCTTCTCTTTTAAATACTTTGATAGCTGTTTTTATAATTATTTTTACATCTCCTATGAAACTTATATTATGTACATATTCAATATCTTTTTCAAATTTTTCTTCCCATGTTATTGCATTTCTGCCACTTGTCTGTGCTAACCCTGTAAGTCCTGGTCTAACATCATGTCTATGTTTTTGTTCTTCATTATATAATTTCAAATATTCCACTAATAGTGGTCTCGGTCCAACAATGCTCATATCTCCTTTTAATATATTTATTAGTTCTGGTAGTTCATCTAAACTGGTGCTTCTTAAGAACTTTCCAAACTTAGTTAATCTTTGTGAATCAGGTAATAATTTTCCTTTTTCATCTTTTTCATCTGTCATTGTTCTAAACTTATATAATGTAAATATCTTTTCATCTTTTCCTGGTCTTTTTTGTTTAAATATTATGGGGTTTCCTAAGTTTATTGCTACTAATATTCCTATAATTAGCATTAATGGCATTAATAATATTAATGCCATTAGACTTAATATTAAGTCTAATATTCTTTTTATGTATTTCGCGTACATTTTTTCTTCCTTTCGAACCGTTAAATGGTAGCAGCCCTTAATATTTTTTAGTTTATTATTTAAAACAATTTTTAACTATTTCTATTACTCTTTCTTGTTCTTCTTTTGTCATTTTTGTATCTGATGGTAAGCATACTCCTCTATTAAATAAATCTTCCGCTACTGATGTTCCATTACTATTAATTGTTATAAAATCATAATCTTTAAATACTGGTTGTAAATGCATTGGTTTCCATACTGGTCTTGAATCTATATTTTCTTTTTCTAATGCTTCTATTATATCTAGTGGTTGTACCTTTGAATTTTCATCAATTAACATTGCTGATAGCCAATGGTTTGGCTTTGTATTTTCTGTCATTGGTTGCATTGTTATTTCTTTTATTGTTTCTAATTCTTTTTTATAAGTGTTATATATCTCTGTTTTCTTTGCTATTCTATCATCTAAAACTTTTAATTGTCCTCTACCTATTCCTGCACAAATGTTACTCATTCTGTAGTTATATCCTATTTCTTTATGTTCGTAATGTCTTACAGGTTCTTTACTCTGAGTTGCCCAAAATCTTACTTTTTTTATTTTTTCTTCATTATTAGAAACTAACATTCCTCCTCCACTTGTTGTTATTATTTTGTTTCCATTAAATGAAATTGCTCCATATTCTCCAAAAGTTCCCGTTTGTTTGCCTTTATATGTTGCTCCCAAACTTTCTGCTGCATCCTCCAACAAAGGTACATTATGTTCTTTACAAATTTTTGTTATTTCATCCATTTTAGCTGGTGTTCCATATAAATGCACAACAACTACTGCTTTTGGATTTGGATATTTTTCAAATGCTTTTTCTAATGCTTTTGGATCCATGTTCCAAGTTTCATATTCACTATCTATAAATACTGGTCTTGCATTTTGATATATTATTGGATTGCACGTTGCTGAAAAAGTTAATGATGAACAAAATACTAGATCACCTTGTTGTACTTCTAAAGCTTTTAATCCCATATGTATTGCAGCAGTTCCTGCTGATAATGCTGCTCCTGTTTTTGCTCCGATATATTTGGCTATTTCTTCTTCAAATTTATTTACATTTTCCCCTAATGGTGCTATCCAATTTGTGTCAAATGCTTCTTTTATAAATTGCTGTTCATAACCTTCATCTGACATATGTGGTGAAGCTAATAATATTTTTTTACTCATATTGGTCATCGTCCCCTCTTTTGTAATTTATAATAACTATATACGTTATACAGCTACATTTATATTTTCTTTCATTTTTTTGTTAACTTCTTCTGGTTCTTTGTATGTTGGCACTACTTGTTTCATTGTGCTTTTTATTTTGCCTATACTTATACTTTCATCTTGTATTATTTCTTTCAATTTTTCTAATTTTATTAACAATTGTTCATAAGTTATGTCTGATGGTTTTCCTATAAATATTTTATTATGTGCTGTTGTTTGTAGTCCCTCTTCTGACATTAGCAGTTCTTCATAAAGTTTTTCTCCGGGTCTTAAACCTGTAATTTCTATTGGTATATCTACATTAGGCTCTAGTCCAGATAATTTTATTAAACTTACGGCTAAATCGTATATTTTTACTGGCTCTCCCATATCTAATACAAATATTTCTCCACCTTTTGCATAACTCATTGCTTGAAGCACTAGACTTACTGCCTCTGGTATTGTCATAAAAAATCTTGTTATATCCCTGTGCGTTACTGTTACAGGGCCACCGTTCGCTATTTGTTTCTTAAATAACGGTAATACTGAGCCATTACTTCCCAACACGTTTCCAAATCTAACTGCTGCAAATTCTGTTTTGCTTTTTTTATTAAATGCTTGTATAATCATTTCGCACATTCTTTTTGTAGCACCCATTATATTTGTTGGATTTACCGCTTTATCTGTTGATATTAATATGAATCTTTTTACACTATATTTGTCTGCATAATTTGCTACATTGTATGTTCCAAACACATTGTTTTTTATAGCTTCTAATGGGCTTACCTCCATAAGTGGTACATGTTTATGGGCTGCAGCATGGAATACCAAGTATGGATTATATTTTTTAAACACTTGCTCTAGTCTTTTTTTATCTCTAACACTTCCCACAATAGCCACAATTTCGAATTTTTCATCATAATGGTTCTGTTTTAATTCCATTTCTATGTTATATAAATTATTTTCATATATATCAAATATTATTAATCTGCTTGGATTAAATTTTGCTATTTGCCTACATAATTCTGAACCTATAGAACCCCCTCCACCTGTTACTAATATGGATTTTCCTTTAATTAGTTCACCTATATTTTCGTTAGCTAAGGTTATTGGTTCTCTGCCTAATAAATCTTCTATTTCTACGTCTCTTAAATTTTGTAATAAACTTTTATTTTTGATTATATCTGCTACGCTTGGTAGTACTCTTATTTTTACACCTGTTTCTTGACATATATTTAATATTTCTTTTTTATTTTTATTGTCTATATTACTAATTGAAAAGAATATTACATCTACTTTGTATTGTTTGCATATTTCTGCTATATCATCTCTATTACCTAATATCTTTATTCCTGATATTGCATAATTCATTTTGTTTGGATTATCATCAATTAAACCTACTATATTGTAATAGCCTTTCATTGTATTTTTTACAGTTTTTATTATTTCGTTTGCCGCTTCTCCTGCTCCTATTATTAAGAGATTTTTTCTTTCTGTTCTTTCTTTTTCTATCGGATTTATTTCATTTAATAAAAATCTTATAATTACTCTATATGATACTATTGCTACTGCTATTAAAATTGTTGCAAACACTATTTCTTTATATCCCATTAATGGTGCTTTAAATAAAAACTTTATTAATATAACTATTGCACCTGAAAATATTGATAGGCCTATATACTTTATATAATCTATTCCATTTTCAAATCTTGTTATATTTCTATACACATCTAAGATATTAAATGTAACTAAATATACAAATAAGGATAACACTACTGTATTATATAATAGTTGTACATACTGCAATTTTTCTATATGATTATTCACCAATAAAAATGCACTAATTATATATGAAATATTTATTATCATAATATCTATTATATATAATATCATCGCTCTGTACTTTCTAATTAGTTTCATATGTTCCCCCTGTTTTTATCTATACCCCGTTTTTTGAATAATCTTTTCGCTTATTTCTTTTATTTTGTCTGTTACTTTGTAATCTTCCTCTCCAAATAATTCTTTGTGTAATTCTACTACATTTTGTTCTAATGTTATTGGTGGTCCATACCATACTCCGTTTAATGTTATTCCTTGTGTTTTATATGGCCATCCTTTACTTTCTACTATTTTGTATGAAGCTACTGTTGGTATTAATGAAAGTATTTCTTTTGTTTCTATGTTTGTATATATATGTGGTAATAGTTTGTCTGCTAATTTATTTAGTTCCATTATGCTCATTGTTTTTGCTTTTTCAAATACAGCTATAAGTACCTTTCTCATTCTTTCTGTTCTTGCATAGTCATTATCTATTTTTCTTATTCTGGCATAAGCAAGTGCTTGGGCTCCTGTTAGTTCATATGTTCCGCCTTCTACTATTCCTGGAATTTGTGTTGCTTCTGCATCTGTTACTGTCATTTCTATTCCACCTATTGCATCTATTATTTCTTGTGTTGAGGTAAAGTTTACTGTTGCAAACTCTGTTATGTTTAAGTCTAAGTTAGTGTTTAGTGTGCTCATAGATAAAGCTGGCCCTCCGTAAGCATATGCATGGTTTACTTTATCTAGCCCATAATTTTGGATCTCCAAATACGTGTCTCTATATACCGATACTAATTTAATTTCTTTCGTTTTTTGATTTATACTTGCTATTATTATACAATCCGAGCGACTTCCTTCATATGTTCCTGTGGTATCTATGCCAAATAAAGCAATATTTCTATATTCTGCTAAATTTTCCTCTACACCTTCGGTTACTTGTACTTCTCCTGGTTTTATTACTACGCGGTTTACTTTATTTAGTTTATTTACTACGTATATTCCAATTACGGCTAATATTACAACTATTATTATCAATATTATTAATAAAGCTTTTAAAATTTTTTTCATATGTTCCCCTCTTTTGACTAAGTTCTTTCATTTATTATGATATATCAAGGGTCGAATAAAGTCAATAAATATCATATAATTTATTTTGTTAAATTTTGTATGCTGTTAATTCTCAATGGAGACGAAAATTTTCCCTGTGCAATAAAAAAATACACCTATTGCTAAGTGTATTTTGGTGCACCAGGAGGAATTCGAATCCCCGACCTCTCGGTTCGTAGCCGAGTGCTCTATCCAGCTAAGCTACTGGTGCATAAAATTTAAACTTTATTTAGTATATCATAAATAAGTGAAGAAAACAATATAGTTTAACTATATTGTTTATTATACTTTTATTTCTTGCTTTTTTCAATAGTTTTATATTCTTTTTTATTGATTATTTTTTTATATTATGAAATAATGATATATAAGGAGGCTCTTATGAAAAAAATAGTAAAGTTTTTTCTATTATTAATATTTATTTTTGCAATTAGTTGCTTTGGACATTCTGTTGAAGCAAATTCTATTAAATCTATTTCGATGGATATTTATGTAGATAAAAATGGAAATGCAAAAGTTACGGAGGTATGGAATTGCGATGCTAACCAAGGAACAGAAGTATATCATCCTTATTATAATTTAGGTAAGTCAGAAATACAAAATTTTTCTGTTAGCGAAAGTTCCACTTCTTATAGCGTTTTAAGTTCTTGGCATACTTCTGCTAGTTTTTCTGAAAAAGCTTATAAATGTGGAATCAACTATATTGAAGATGGTGTTGAATTATGTTGGGGAATAAGCAAATATGGCAAGCATACATATACTGTTAATTATGAAATTACAAATTTTGTTTCTTCTTTAACAGATTCTCAAATGATTTATTGGACCTTAATCCCTCATAATTTTTCTAATGAAATTGGTAAGGCATATATAAAGATACATACAGATTTTAACATTCCTAATACTGTTGATGTTTGGGGATATGGTAATTATGGTGGTACTGCTTATGTGTATGATGGATATATTGAGATGCAGTCAGATGGAGTTCTACAAGAAGATGAATATATGACTATACTGGTTAAGTTTCCTTTAGGTACATTTAACACTTCAAATACTTTAGATAATGACTTCCAATATTACTATAATATGGCACAAGAAGGAAGTACGGCATATGTTAGCTCATCTACAAGTTATTTTTTTGATTTTATTTTGCCAATTTTAGTAGGAGTCGTTATAGGTATTATTTGTATAGTCGCGGTCATTGCTATTTATTGTGAAACTCCTAGGTATAATTTCAAATTATCAAAAGATGAGAAGAAAAGTATTCCTTATTTTAGAGACATTCCTTGCAAGGGTGATTTACTTAGAGCTTATTATATTGCTAGCAAATACAAGCTTTTCAAAAACAAAACAGATATATTAGGTGCATTTATTTTGAAATGGCTAAAAGATGATTTAGTTCGCATAGAGCCAAAGGAAACCGGCCTTATATTAAAAAAAGATAATTCTGTTATAGTTTTTAATAAAACTGGTGATAATTTATTTACTAATCAATATGAACAACAAATGTTTAATATAATGTACAAAGCTAGTAAAGATGGTATTTTAGAAAATAAAGAATTTGAACGTTGGTGTCAGAATAATTACTCTACAATTCTTAATTTATTTGATAAAATAATAGATAAAGAGCAGCAAAAATGTATTAACGATGGACTTATTTCTGTAGAAACTGTAAAATCTTTTAAGTTTTTTACACGTAAGGAATATAATGCAACATCTGAGTTAAAAGAACAAGTTATACAACTTATGGGATTAAAACAATATTTAAATGATTATACTCTCATAAAAGATAGAGAGGCCATTGAGGTCCATTTATTTGAAGAATATTTGATATATGCTCAAATGCTTGGAATTGCAAAAAAAGTTGCTAAACAATTTAAAGATTTATATCCAGAAGTAATTGAACAATCTTGTTACAATTCATATGATAATATTATTTTTATCAACATGTGTGCAAGTCATGGTATAGCAGAAGCAAATTCTGCTAAAGCTCGTGCAGAAAGCTATTCGTCTGGTGGAGGCGGATTCTCATCCGGTGGAGGCGGTGGTGGTTCCTTCGGCGGTGGTGGAGGCGGCGGTGGTTTCCGCTAAGTAAATAGCACTGTTTAAAAAATGGGAATCGACTTGTTAAAAATAGAAATGGTACTTATATATTACCATTTCTATTTTTATTTATTTTAACTTTTTTTAATTTAAGTATTGCCAAACGTTTTCTTTTGTGCTATATTATATAAGTAGCTTATATATCGAGGTGTAGCGCAGTTGGTAGCGCGCGTGGTTTGGGACCATGAGGTCGCAGGTTCGATCCCTGTCACCTCGACCATATTAGACCTTTTTTTAGGGAAATTCATCAGAATTTGAAAACAGTCAATAAAATTAAAAAGTGCTATTTTCTAAGGATTTTAGAGAATAGCACAATTTTTTTACGTTCTAAAAAATTCTCAAAAATTCCAATATTTTGTTCAGAAAAATGTTCCGCAATTTTTAAAATCTTTAAAAAAATTGTTCCGCAAATTTCCGCAAAGCAAATTTCGTTGATATTTAAGTACTTTCAGTGTTGTTCAAAAAAACTGAAAGGAGAACTATTGTTATGGATTTTATACCTTATAAAGTAAATGAATATCTTGAAAATACTTTTTATCAAGTTCCAAAAGAATTATTTACAAATCCATATTATAAAAAACTAAATTCAGATAGTATACTGTTATATGCTCTTTTACTTGATAGACTATCTGTTTCAAGAAAAAATGAATGGATTGATGAAGATGGAAATGTATTCTTGCTATTTTCAAGAAAAGAAGCTCAAGAGAAATTAAAATTATCAGATAAAACAGTTACTAAAGCATTTAAACAACTAGCTGAATGTAAGCTAATATATGAGAAAAGATTAGGCTTTAGAAAAAAGAATATTATTTATGTTGGAAAAATAAATCATGTACCAACTGCAGAAATTATGAACCGTAAAAATTACGACTCAAGAAACGGAGAAAATACGATTCAGGAGTCGGAGAATTTACGATGTAGTAATAATAAATATAATAAGAATAATTATAGTAATACACCCCAGAGAAAAAATTCATATTCAAATTATGAACAAAGAGTTTATGAACCTGAGCAATTAGATAAATTATATTGTAATGTTTAGAAAAGGAGATTTAAAATTATGGAAAATGTAGAATTAAAATATAGATTTATTGATGAAAAAACAGGAATTGAATATATAAGAAATGGCGATTATTATTTGCCAAATCTAGTATTAGCAGAACAAAAGAAAATACAATTAAACAAGTATGGTCGCTTAAGATTAGACTATTTAAAAAATCATAAAAAAGCTGAATATGCTATTTTATTTATGGATAATAAATTAACAGACCACTTAGAAGAAGTACAAGAAATTGCAGCTAAAAGAGTGGAAGAAATTATAAAATCATTAAAAGAACAAAGTAATTTAACTGAAGAAATGAAAAATACAGACCAACTTTATTGGGTTGGAATGATGAATAACTTTAAAAAACAATCTGAAGAAATTGTATTAAAAGAATTAATTTATGTATAGAAAAGAGGTAACAAATGATGGAAGAAATAAGATTATATAATATAAATTCAATAGAATTTAGTGAGTTAATAGATACGGCTAGAGTTGAACTTAAAAGAAATAATTCTGAGTACAAAGAATTACAAAATAAAGTAAATAAAATAATGGAATCATATCCAAATTTACAATTACTTTTTGAAGATGATAGAGTTATGTGTTTGAACGAAGAAGAATGTAAAATGTTACAAAAATTAGTATCTCTTCACTTGCAAATGAGTGAATATGAAGATAGAAAAATTTTCTTTTTAGGTGCAAGAGAGAACTATTTTTATTTTAAAAATTTAGGAATTATTAAAGAATAAATTAACTTTTTTAAGAGAAGAAATTTAAAACTTTCTTCTCTTTTTTGATGTAAAAAAAAAATTGAAAGGAGCAAATAAAAATGAGAAATAAAGAATTAAAAGTAACAGAAGAATTTACTAATTTGTTTGATTATGAATTAGTAATTTATAAAAATATTTTAATAAGAGGAAGAAGTAAAATTACTTTTTATAATTATATTATAGTAACAAAAAAAGGTATTTTTGCAATTAAAACTAAAACAATTTTAGGTCGAATGGTCACAGATAAATATAAAGTAAAATGGAAATCTTATATAGGTTTTATTCCATTTATTTTTACAAATCCACCACTAGATGTTAGTTATAAAAGTTGTGATTTAGATTTTGTTTCAGATTGTGATATGGATAAAATTATTCCAATTTCAATTATAAAAAATAAAGGAAAAAGACATTTTTATATTGATATGAATTACACACAAAAAGAAAAATTTTATTATGAATTACACCATCAAGAAGATATATTTTCTGATAAAGGAGTTGCAAAAATTTGTGAGCTAATAGAGAAAAAAGCACTTGTTTTTAGTGAATTTTAGCCACATTTAAAGTTGGCACTATTTTGAAAGCAAGCATCGCATTTATACTCCCGTATAAATACTGCTTGTAGTTTTATGCTAAAACTAATTTATGGGGAATTTCTTCCCCAATCCCCTTAAAAATATAAGCAATTTTCTGGCAGTCTTTTAGAAAAAAAGACTGTCAATTTTTTTGTAAAGGAGAATGAAAATTATGAGAAAAAGAAATATAAAAAAACAAATATGGTTAGATGTAAAAGAAGATGAATTATTAAAAAGAAAATCAAAAGAAGCAGGTTTAAGTGAAGCTGAATTTATTAGAAGTTTAATTAAAGGTTATAGAATAAAAGCACAACCAACTGAAGAAATAAAATCTTTTCAAAGAGATTTATATGGCATAGCAAATAATATAAATCAAATTGCTAAAGTTGCAAATTCAAGATACAGTGTTTCTCACGATGATTATAAATATATTTCAAATTCTTTAGCTGATTTTATTTTAAGATTTGAAAGAAAAATTTATTCAAGACAAAAATAAAAGGAGGTATTTAAGTGGCAATTACAAAATATAAAGTTATTAAGAAAAATTTAGATGCAGTAATAAATTATGCAATGAATGGAGAAAAAACTGAAAATGGTATTTTAGTATCTGCAATAAATTGTATGCCACAAACAGCCTATTCTCAAATGATGCTAACTAAAAAAGCATTTCATAAAGAAGATGGCAGATTAGGTTATCATATAATACAATCTTTTAATGGTAATGAAATATCTCCAGATAAATGCAACAAAATTGGAATAGAACTTGCTAAACAACTATGGGGAGATAAGTATCAAGTCATAGTTTGTACTCATACTAATAAGAAAAATGTTCATAATCACATAGTTTTAAATTCTGTTTCATTTCTTGATGGAAGTAAATATCATAACTCAAATGTAGAAATAGCTTTACTTCGACAAACAAATGATGATATTTGCAGAAAACATGGATTATCTATAATTAAAAGCACAAAAGCTACTAAAGTAAGTGATATATCAAAGAGTAGAATTGCAAATTATAATCGTAATTCTGGAAAAATGGAATTAATAAAAGCTGATATTGATGAAGCAATTAAAGAAGCTACAAAATACCAAGAATTTGTAGATATATTAGCTTTTAAGGGCTATTATATTAAAAAGTCTAGTTATTATATATCTGTTTCTACTCCGTACTATAATAGAAACATAAGACTATCAAGAGCGTTTGGAGAAGATTACACTTTTGAAAATATTAAAACTAGAATATATCAACCTACTTTATATGATAGATATTTAAAAAGACATAACTATGAGAAAGTATATAGGGTAAGAATATATGATGGTATAAAAATTGATCAAGAGAAATTAAAAACCTCATCATTTTATAGATTATATGTTCATTATTTATATTTACTTGGGAAATTACCACCTAAAATTCATTACGAAGAAAGAACAAAAGAATATTATAAAGAAATAGATAAATTCAATAAATTAGCCGATGAAATGAATTTAATATGCACTTATAATATAACTTCAAAAGATGATGCACAAAATTTAAGAATGAAATATATTGAAGAAGTTACACCTTTAAAATCAGAGCGAGAAAAATTAAGGCAGTTATATAAGAAAACCATTAATGAGATTGATAAAACTATTATTCAAGCTAAAATAGATATTATTACTGAAGATATTAATAAAATAAACAACAAAATTCAAACTTGCAAACGAATTATTACTAAAGCTGAAAAAGGCGAAAAAGAATCTGTTTTAATTAATACTAGAATATTAGAAAATCAACTAAATAATGAGCAAGAAAACTCTAAAAATAAAAACAAAGATAAAAAAATGATTAGATAGGGCGTATGTGTCCCTATCTAATTTTATATAAAAAATTAACTATATACTATCTTTCTTCTCTATCCATTGCTCTATTTAAATATTCTGATAGTTTCTTTCCTAATTCATAATATGATGTGTTATCTGTACACACCACATCATAATGTTCCTGAAATGCAGATATTCTATCTTCCACTTTTTCATCTAAAAATCCTATTCTATAAGTTCTCTTTCTATCATTTGCCATATTAATATCTGAGATGCTATTTCCAAGAAGTATAACATTATTTCTATTAGAGACCTTTTCTTGAATATGTGCAGGTAATGAGATTTCATTTTTATTTAATGGATGTATTAAATTATTATCTCTAACTCCTCGAATAATACCATCTTCATATTGTAAAAAGTTTGAGCAAATATAAATATTAGGAAAATTACAACCATTATTGATTAAAAATTGTTGTATGATATTTCCTACTCCTGCTGATATTACTATTATAGGAATGCCTCTATCATTCATTTCTTTTAAAAATTCTTTTGCACCATCTCTAAAAGACATTATACTCTCATTATCAGCAGAGTAATTTATTGTTTTTTCAGAAATACCAAACCTTTTTAGTGTTTCGATATTTTTGTTATACCATTCACTCATAATTAACATTTTTTCTTCTAATGGAATACTTTCGTCAATTTCATATTTGTGGTAATAATTAAATAATTTTATACACTCTTGAACAAATTCATCTGTTACATTAGGATTTTTGAAAATGCTAGCCCAAGAACTATCACTGGAATCTTTTGTTATAGTTCCATCAAAATCTGTTAATATATATAAGTCATTTGTTGCAATATTACTCAATTCTTTAATTCTGTCCTCATTAAATATTATCATTTCATACCTCTCAAATTGCTATTTTTACTAATCTTTTACACTTTTAATCTCTTGTAGTTCAAATCTGTATTTTTGTCCATTTCTATTTACTTCGTCTAAAAACATATCATAAGGTCTGCACCAAAGTCTGGTATCCCCATATAACGCTCTATATGCTACCATTTTTTCTTCTGTTTCACTATGGTAAATAATATCTTGTACTAAATATAAATCTCCTTTGTAATGTCTATAAATACCATTAATTTTTAATTCTCTCATAATATTTTCCTCCCATTTCTTTAACTATATATTTATTTCTATACCATCTTTATCAAATGCACGAATATCATCTTCTTTTAAAATAACTGAAAAACCTAATGGAGAATAAGTCATTGCCATAGCTACATCACTCCAATTAGCATCGCCTTCAAGATATGAATCATCACCATAATGTACAATTACATTTAAAGGCAATATTCCACTTCCTTCTCTTAAACCTCTGCCATCCCAATTTGGGCTATATGAAGATAAGAATTTTGCACCTGCTGAACTTCCAATTATGATTTTATCTTCATTTAATACACTTAAGTCATATTTTTTCATTAAAGGAAATAATAAATCTGAACTTCCTCCATGTATATTTATTACATCAGCCCATTTACATTCTTCAATAAAATTCTCTTGAGTTGCTATTTTTCTTTCAAAAAGCATTTGATTATTTTTGTATATTTCTACAAAGATTTTATCATATTTTCTATATTTTTCTTCTTTCATTGCAAACCAAACATCTAAAATTTTTGGTTTTGAAAATTTATTTAAAACGAATTTAGCTAGCTTATTCATTGCTAATTCACTTTTCCATTCATATCCACCACATAAAATAAATATACTTTTCACTATAATCCCCTCCATATATTTTAAATATTACTTATTCTTTCTTCTATAAATTTATTTACAATATTTCTTATGTTTTCCATTCTATTTTTGGTTTCTTTATCTTTATAATCAAATCTGTCTATTAATATATTTATATAGTTATTTTCTTTTACAATATTATATGTTACATCAAAATTTAAATCAAATGTAAATGCTAATATACAAACCCAAAAGTCCAATGGTGTTACTCTATCATAGATATTAATACATTCCTTATTTAACACGGTTTCATATACTTTATCACTTAATAAGCATTCTTCCATATCTTCTTTTTTATTTACTCTTTTAGGAAAGATTGCTTCTATTTTTTCTTCTTTCTTTACCCTATAATTATCTAATTTATCTGCATCTCTGATTATTTTTGAATGCAATAATTCTCTTTCATTTAATCCTTTTTCAATAGCCAATCTACTATGATTCTCTATTGATTTCTTTATTATTTCATCGTATTGACTGTCTTCTATAAAATCTCTAATCATTCCATTCTCAAATAACATTGTTGAGCCATGTGTTGCATGATCAAATTTTACACTATTTAGCTCTTTTGTTATTTTTAATTCTTCAAATCTTCCTATATCATGAAGTAATCCAATTAATTCTGCAAGTTCTATATCTTCTTTACTCAAATTCAATTTTTCTGCAATATATTTTGAATTCTCTGCAACATGATATGTATGTACAACCTTTAATTTGAAACTTAAATCACTTTTATCTTCGTACTTATCTAGAAATTTTTTGAATTCAATTTTTGCCGTTGAAATATCTATCATAATTCTTAACTCCTAACTTTTATATGATTGTTTTTAGTGTTAATTCAAATTCTTTAAATCCATTTTTCTTGTAGAATTCAATTGCATTTACATTTAAAGCACTTGCTGTTACTTTCATTTCTTCAATACCCTTATCAAGACAATATTTTTTAAACTCATTTACTAATTTTGTTCCAATTCCTTGCCCTCTATAATTTTCTTCAATATAAAAATTATCTAATTCAGAAATAGGTTTTAAAATACAAGAGTTTTTAGTATCAACTGTTCCAGCTAAATAGCCTATAATATTGTTTTCTACTACTGCTACAAATGCTATCTCATTTTCAATTATATCTTTAAAATAATTCTCACCTTTTTCAGTAAAAGGCCATCCAAGTTTTAAAGAAGGATCAAATTTACTATATTCCAATTCGAATAACTTATTATTTAATTCTTGAATTGCTCTTAAATCTGTAATGGTTGCTTTTCTTATTACAATATCCATAATTTCTCCAATCTTTATTTAAATATATTTATCCACTTTATCAACCGTAACTACAAGTGCACCTTTAGGTTTTGTAGCTCCAAAAGGAGATACTTCGCCATTACTAAAAAATGTGTTTTTACAAAGTTCATAGTATTCTCCATCAGAATAAAATTCAGCTGTCCCAAACATTCTTAATCCTTCATACTTTTCATTAAAAACTGTCAAAACAACATTGTGATTATATTGTATGTTTTTTTGTGTATTTACCATTTCATTTACAGATATAACCAATTTATTTTCTGCTATTACTTTAATATCTGATGCAACTGATAAATTGGGATTATTATCTTTATTAACTGTTGCAATATGCATTGGTTTTCCATCAATTAAATCTTTATATTCAAATAAATTCATTAATACCAACCTCCATCTACTTTTATTACTGCAGAATTTACAAAACTAGCATCTTCACTTGCTAAAAATACTACTACTTTTGCAATTTCTTCTGGCTCTCCAAATCTTTTTACTAAAATTCTTTCTGTTTCATCTTTCACAAAGTCTTCAGGAAGTTCTTTATTCATTTCTGTATTTACCCATCCTGGTGCAATACAATTTACTCTTACATAAGGTGCAAATTGAACAGCAGAATCATAAGTCAAACTAATTAAACCAGATTTTGATGCATCATAATCTACACTTGTTGGATAATATGTATTTAATCCATTTGTACTAGAAATATTTATTATTGCTCCACTTTTCTGTTTAAGCATTTCTTTTCCAACTAATTTAGTTAAAACAAATGGCGCGATTAAATTGATATCTAAGGTTTGTCTCCATTCTTCAACTGTTCTATTTTCAAACTCCTTATCTATAACAATTCCTGCATTATTTACCAAAACATCAATCTTTCCAAATTCTTTGATAGCCACATCTACCATATTATTAATTTCTGTTTCATTAGATATATCTGCTTTAATAGGTAATACTTTTATATTATATGTCGCCTCTAATTCTTCCTTTAGTTTTTCAGCCTTTTCTTTACTCTTAACATAGTTAATTATTATATCATACCCTTTTTTAGCAAATTCTCTTGATATAGCTTCTCCTATTCCTCTTGTACCACCTGTTACCAATACATTTTTATTCATATAAAAACTCCTTTCCTAATTTTATACTTATATTTCATTATTTATAAAATTATCAATTTTTTCTATTATAAAGCTAGGAATTGTATCAAATTTAATTAAATCTAATGAGTAGATATAATCATTTTCAATATGATATATCTCATCAACGAATTTTAATACAACATCATCTAATGTTCCTCTTTTATTACTTATTTCTAAATATTCTCTAAATATTTGAGATTTTAAATAATTATTATTCTCATTTTTATATAACTGTAAAATATTATCTTTATTATAATATTGGTTTAATACTTGTGTATAGTCAAAGTCTGTTATAAATTCTCTTATAAATGATATTCCTAAATTTATTTTTTCTTGTTGGATTTTTTCATAAGTCTCATTATTAATTTTTCTTTTTATTTCTGTTCTACCATGAATAAGGCAAGATAATATTTCATAAGCTATATTTCTACTTTCGTCGTTATTAACATTTGACAGTTCAATAAATTTTCTAAGAAAAGATATTCGAGAAATGATATTTATTTTACTATCTTTTGCATAAGTATAGTACAAATTAGTAGATAATTTTATGTCATTATCCCTAGTTATAATATTTTCACTAATACTTCCATTAACATTTTTTATATAGTTAACTATTGCATCATTATTGGGTTTTCCGTTTATAACAAAATCTATTACTGGTTCAAAATCATGTGTCAACATTAAAACTGTTTTATTTCTTAAACTTTTTAAAGATTTTGTATTAGAAAACAGTCTATCTATTATTGCATATTTTTTATTTCCATCAAAAGAGGAAATTGGATCATCTAAAATTATCAAATCTGCTTTTTGGCTTAAGGCATAGAACATAAATAGAACTAGTGCAAAAGCATTTTTTTCTCCCCAGCTAAGATGGTTTTCTATATTATCTACATTTATTTCTTGTCCGTTATTTTTAGAATATTTTAATAGCGTTTTTGCTTCATTGTCTTTTTCTACAATTATATCAAATTTGTAATCAAATCCTGCTATTTCTAAAAAATCATTTATTTCTTTTTTTGATTTTTCAATTGTAGTTTTTATTATACCATTTATAGCTCCAACTTCAGCCTTTAATTGTTCTATCTTTTCTAATATGGTATCAATTCTTTTATTTACTGAATTACAAATATTCAAAAATAATTCATTACCAAAATAAGTAATATTATCAGTCTTTATTTTAAGACTTGAAACTATATCTCCTAGATTTGAAATGTCAGTGTTATTTTTTAAATTATACGAATCAAAATTAATGATTTTCATAAATTTATCTAATAGATATTTATAATCTGCAATAAATTTTTTAAATACTAACATTATTTCATCTTCATTTTTAGGTTCAGTTATACAAGTTTGTAAAGAATTAAAACACTCTTCATTCATATAGTCTTTAAGTTCATCAATTAATTGTTTCATTTCAGTTAAATGTTTTACATCGTTCTTTTTATATGTATCTTTGAATTTTTTCTTTTCTTCATCATATGTATTTTTTAAGGTTTCTGTACAGAACGGGCACTTTTTCTTACTATCAAAGTCAAAACCCTTTGTTTTCCAATCAATCCAGTTTATATTTTTTTCTTTATCACATAAAAAATCACTATAATTTTCTAATTCTTCAGGAATTTGATATATATTTTGCTTACTTAATATACTTTTAAAATCAGATGTTTGATATACATCTCCAGAAGCTTTTAGTTTTAATCTTGGTTCAAGATTTGATAAATTTTCTAATAGTTTTTTAGTGTTTTCATCAGCAATAGTTTCTTTATTCAAACTTTTTAGTTCTTCTAATATTCTTTTTCGCTTTTCATCATATTGGTCAGATTTAATAAATACTTCAAATGAATTGTTTATAACATTGTCACCATTAAATACAATGTTATTTACAAAATCAGAATTAAAAGTAACAACTTTATTAATATTTTCGCTAAACTCTATAGTTGGTTCCTCCATACTACCAAATGTTTTTAAAAATGATAAATTATTATTCTTCTCAATTGCTGAAGCTATAGTTGATTTTCCAGTTCCATTTATTCCATATTTTATATTTAACTTGTTTTTTTCTACTGAAATTTTTCCTTCTTTTATATTATTACAACTTTTAATTGTTATGTTCATCTAATTCTCCTCTTATATTTAATTTGTAACTCTTACTAATCCTTCAAAATACTCCAAAACATTTTCAATAACATCTTTTATAGGTATTTCCAACCAATTGTTATTTGCTGTATCAATTCTTGATTGAAATCTGTTATTATTTAAAATATTTGTTAATCTGATATGTATATCTTTTAATTCATTTTCACGCATTGTTTCATCTTGAAAAATTAAAATATCTATGAATTTTATTAGCTTGTCCTTATCTAAATTTTCATTATTAATTAAATAATAAAAATCAAAAATGTCTTTAAATCTTGTAGAAGTAATACCAAATTTTAATAATGATTTTAATTTTTCTACAATTATTTGTTCTTTAGAATTAATTAGTAAGCTAACACTTTCATCTATTATATTAAAATCAAAATAATATTCATCTTGTTCCATATCAAAGTATTTATGAACTCCAATATCTAGTTTAGAACTTATTGAATATTTATTTTTATCAGTTAGCTCAATATAAACTCTTTTTCCATCATAGTCTTGATGATGTAGTGGTTCGATTTTTCCAGTAACTTTAATTTTTACACCATCATCTGTATTATTTAGTTCTTTTATAAAATTAAGAATTGATTTATCTTCCAAAGAATATTTTATAAAGTCAATATCCATATCTCGAGTTGCACGACGCATATCTTTAGAAATATTGTGCATTACAACTCCACCTTTTACAGTTATATTCTTATTGTATTTGCTATTTCCAATTTTAAGTAAAACAATATCTTGTGCAACTTTTGGGATTGCATCATCTTCAGAATAACCTGCTGTTACATATTTATTTACTAATTCGTATATATTCATTAAAACACCTCGTCTTGTATTATTTCAAAAATTTTATCTCCATTTACAAAGTATTGTAAATATTCTTCTATCTTTTGTGTATCTAATGAATTTGCTAGTTTTCTGTAATTAGATATAATTTCTTTATATAAGTCATATCCAATTTGATTTTTGTTTCTAGCTAAATCAATTAGCATTCTTTCTTTATCATAAATATTTATTTTAATTCCTTCATAATCAATTTCAGTTTTTCCTAAATTATATAATTCTTCTTTCATACGGATTTGTTTTATTTTATTAGAAGATATCATTCTGTTATTTCTATCTGTTGCTAAATATATTTTATCTGGAATTACATCTGTTAGATTGTGATAGTAATAAGCAGAATAAGAAGTAAATACTCCATATGGATATTTCTTCATAATAATATCTAAATAATGTACACTTGGCACATCAGAATATATTCCTTTTTCAATTTTGTATATTTCTTTATTCTCTAAGGCTTTTCTAATTTGATAAGTACTTTTATACTTACTTTTTATTTCACTATGATTATATAACATACTTTTTTACCTCCAAAAACATTTTAACCTAATTCGCTCCATAAGTCAATAGTTAGGGAGTGAATTAGGTTAATTTTTTATTTTTATTATGACACTGAATAAATTGCATAAATTCAGTGCCATAGTTAAATTTTTATTATATTTTTAATCTATATTTGGTATTTTTACCGAAATCCCATTATCAGTATGTATTACATTGCGAGATATAGTTTTTCCTCTACTTTTATATACATTAGCTTTATTCTTACATTGTGGTGTGTCATATTCAGCTTTTGGATTATTTGCAATAAATGCTTTTTCGCAGAAATTACATATTTTCAATAACCTAACATCTTGAGCCATTTGCATAGAATAAGATATATCAATAGCTTGTTTTAAATATTTAATTGTAAATCCAAAGCTATTGTTATAATATAAATCTTCTATTTTATGTTCTAAATGATTTACACTTAAAAATGGTAATTTCATTGTTAAATGTTTATTATCTAATGCTAAATAAAAATGCTTATACAATGACCTTGCATAATTTAAAACCAATTCAAGTGGCTCTGCATAATATTCTGAATATATTAAATATTCATTTATAAATGATGTTAAATAATCTTCTTTTTTATTATTACTAGCTACATCTTTGCATTTTTTTATTAAACTATTTATTTCTCTCTTATTTAATTTTGGTAAAAAGAACTTTAAATATTCTTCTGTATTTATAAAATCTACATTTTCTTTTCTATTTATATAAAAAGGATCTCTTACAGCTACTTTTTCATCTAATACAAAGTACTTATTTATAGCTAGGTCAATCATAAATCCAAAAGAGCCATATTTAGCATAATAGTTTAATAATTCAAAATCTTCTATTGCTTCTTTAAAAAATTGTTTTTTTCCTATATTTAATGTTTCAATTAATAAATCATCAATATGTTCTGTTATGCTAATCGCTTTCTTAGTTGATTTTTCTTCTGGCATAACATATTTTTTACCATTAATTTCTTCAATTTTATATTTGCTATAAACATAGCAAAAAGGTGATGATTCAAGTCTTAAATTTGTTTTCATTTTATTCACTCCCAAATTTTTTCAAAAATTTTCTTGTAAGCTATTGACAAATATAATCAATTACTGGTAGAATATTGCTACACAGTAATCGGTTGTGTTGTAAAATCACTTACCGTTGTGTAGTAATCTTTAGTAGGCTATTGATAGGCTTCAAGTACTGAATTATACTGATGTAGAGCCTTTGTTTGTAAGTTATGGCAACTTACTTTTTTAACACCTAATCAGTAAGTGATTATCTATAATAATAGTATACAACGATTACTGAGAACTGTCAAGAGAATTTAATAGAATTCTTTTGAAGCACATTGAAAACTGAATACCCAATAGCTAGATACAGAATAATGATACACTTGCATAGCCACGGCTCGAGCGTGATAAAACCGTCGCAAGCAATGGGTGCAACTCGGACAGAGTCGGAGTGGTGAAATTCCAGTGGAGTATGAAAATACCATTTAGCATTGCCCAGAATAGAGGGACAGGAATAATATCATTCAAAATTTTCACGAAAGGAGGAGTAAGTTATATGGGAGATACAGTTAAAGAGCTTCCTAGATTTTTCTCAACAGAAGATGTTAGAAAAATTTTAAAAATAGGAAATAAAGCTTGTCTAGAATTATTTCATAGAGAAGATTTTCCCTGCGAGAGAGTTGGAAAAAGTTATAGAATTGCAGAAGAAAATTTCAATGAATATTTTAAAACAAGACGAGTTCACAAATAAAAAAAGAAGATTTAAATATGCGACATTTAAACCTTCAAATACAAATATTATGTATTTAAAAAACTGAAAGAAAAACTATTGCTATAGTTTCCTTAAGCTGTTATAATTATACCATAAAATCCAATTATAGCAATAGTTTTCCTTAAAAATATTACAAAAAGGAGAGAACAAATTATGAAATTAAAAGGAATAACTGTTGGCACATATATTTCAAAAAGACCAAAAGGGAAATTTGATGAATCTATATGTGCAAGTTGTGAAAACAACAAAAATAAGAACATTGACAAAGAAAAACAATATGAATTATGCAAAGGATGCGATAAGTTTTATGTATCAAAAACTTGTAAGGCCGTATTAACAACTGGACGAGATCAAACAACAGGTCAAACTCAAAGAAGGACATTTGTTGCAGACACCGAACAAAAAGCATTAGATAAAGCTTTAGAATTTAGACTAAATTTAAACAAAAACGGCGGACCGAGAATTATAACAAAAACAAATAAAACTTTAATAGATTTAGTAAGACCAATGATAGAAGAACAATTTAAACTAAACCGAATTAAAGAATCGACTTATAAAAGAAAGTTAGACACATTAAAACAAATTGGAAACGCATCATTTGCAAGAAAGCCAATTGCAAAAGTAACAAGAGATGAAGTAGTTAATTATCTTGCTAAACTAAAAACTTATTCAAAAACAACAATAAAGCAAAATTATGAACTACTATGTATGGGATTTGGAGAAGCTTATCATCAGCAAATAATAAATGATAACTTTTTAGATGGTTATAAAAGAATTGAAAAACCTAAAAGCGAATACAACGGACATCACAGAATAGCACTTACAATAAATGAGCAAAGAAAGCTAATTCAATTTTTAAATGATGTAGATTATTCAAATTTCAAGCACAAATATTTATTTTTGTTATTGCTTAGTACAGGAATGAGAATAGGCGAAGCTTTAGTGTTGGATTATACTAAAGACATTGATTTAGAAAAAGGAATTGTAATAATTAGAAGAACACAAACTAAAGACACAAAAGGAAAATCAAGAATAGGAGAAACAACAAAAACTTTTTCTGGTCAGAGAACTATTGATTTAAATGATATTAGTAGAAAAGCTCTTGAAGATGCTATGAACCATATCATTCCAAATAAGTTCCATTTGCTATTCTATAATCCTACAAATAAACAATATGGATTATATGAAGAAGCTAGTATTAATTCTGCATTAAAACGAGCAGGATTAAAATTAGGAATTGGACTTTATGAAGAAGTAAATTCTAAAGGCAAAAAAGTAACAAGAACAGATATACACACTCATATGCTTAGAGGAACTTTTGCAACTAGATGTGCAGAAGCAAAAATTGCTCCAGTAGTATTAAAAGAAATATTAGGTCATTCTGATATATCTATTACAATGAAATACTACATTGATATAGATACTGATTTTATTAAGGCTGAGAATAAAAGTGTAGTTAATTATTTAATAAATAAAAATATTTTTGGAGTAATACAAGATAAAGACAATCTGGCTAGTTAAAATTATACAAAACTAATTAAAAAACATTGGAACTATGCAGAATTTTAAAGCATTTATTACTTTAAATGTTCCGCAAAAGTGTTCCGTAAAAAATTATACAAACGCTGAAATGCTTAAAATATCAAAGAGAATAGTACGAAGTGTCGAGTACTCGCCTCGACCAATTAAAGAGAGTTTTTAGACTCTCTTATTTTTATGCCAAAGGGGACGGGGAATTTTGGCACACTTTTATTCTTTATTATATTCTCTTCTAAGTTTTTCTCTATTTATATTAATAGTTTTTGAGATTGTTCTAAATGCAATATTATGCTTCTTTAATATTTCTGTTAACTTTTTAAGCTCTACTTTATTTTCTCTTACTTCTTCCATTTTTATTTTTTTCTTCTTTAAAAACTCTTTTACTAGTTTTTCGCATAAAATTTCTTTATCTTCTTCTATATCTATAAAAACATATTCTCCATCATCTATAAAATCTATTTTTTTGTAATTTGAAAATTCATATTCTTCTGGATTTTTACATATTTCTGCTTTTACCGGATTGTCATAAATGTATTTGACACAGTTGTATAATTGTTTTTCACTATATATTCCCTCTGCTTTATATCTGTCACGGAACACATACCCTACCCTTTTATATTTTTTGTTATAATACTGACCAAATCTAGTGTTTAAGCAATGCATATATCTACTTAAATTTTCTACACTTGCTGTTTCTAATAACATATGTACATGGTTATTCATTATGCAATATGCAATGATTTTTACATTGTACTTGTCTTTTATTTCATACATGTTTTTTATATAAAATTTTATATCTATTGAATCTTCAAATATAAAATTTTTATTTATTCCTTGTGACATAACATGAAAAAAAGATGTTTTTAAATAGTTTCTTGGAAATCTAGGCATAAGAATTTTGCCTCCTTAGAATTAAAATTAAAAAATATGATATAAATCTTAATAATTTATATCATACTTATTTTAATTAATTTGTCGAAATTTGGATTTAACTTAAAAAAATTTTAATATGTGCCAAAATTCCCCGTCCCTTTTGGCATATCAATAACCTGTTTTTAAATTATTATTCTTCATTAAAACTTACTCCTTCCATTTTTTTATTACCTCTCGCATTAATAATATTTTTATATTTTGTAATGTTTTGAGACAGTTTCTCAATTACTGATTGTTCATAATTAGTAACATTATTAATATCTAATATATCTTTTCTCTCATCTCCTGAAAGATAGTACCATTTTTTAGCTATATCTGATATTTCCTCCTTTCTTCTTTGTTCTTTTTCATTAAGTTTTATTTTATTTTCAAAGTAATTATAAAAATCTAAAAATATTGTTTCCACTTCATCTTCTGTAACTTCATATATTTTTAATAGTTCTTCCTTTTCTGTTTCTTCAAAAACATTTGCTTTAAATGCTTCTGCTATTTCATAAAGCAATAATTTTCTTTGTAAATTTTCAATTTCATCATAGCTCTTTATTATACACTCTTCTTCCTGATCAGTCACATAAAATGTATTCTTGAAGGCATCATATTCATCTTTCATATTTTCATCAGTTAATACACTATATAATTCGTGCATCCAATCATAATCCACGTTTGCTTCTTTAGAGTTTTTTCTTAATACATATTCTTCCAATGCATCATTTAAAGATATATTTTCTTTTCTCATATACGAAACTACTCTTTGACTATTGATGTTATTGTTTAATAATAAATGTTTTAATAATATTCCATACTTTTCATATATCCAACTTGATGGGATTTCTTGTCCCTTTTCCCTATAATGTTTAATTGCCTCTTCCATTGTTTTTCCATATGTATGAATTGAATAATATATACACGAAAAATTCAGTCCATTTTCAATACAATATTCAAGTAACGATTGTCCATTAGGTAATACTAATTTTTTATTTGACATTGGAGATTTTCTTGGTTTTTCAGTTTTTAACTTTTTTATGTCATCAATCTTCATTCCAGAATTCAACATATTTAACAATTCAGATTCTTTTATTCCTAAAACAATTGATAAATCTGACAAACTTAATTCTGTATTTCTGATTGTAACTTTTTGATTTCTACTCCTCTGGATTTTTGCCATATAAACTGCTTTATCAATATTACCATATTTTTTGTAATACCTACGCAATGTATTTTCTGCTACTCCTTCATCTTTAGCTATTGTTCTTAAGAACTTTAATTCGCCTTTATATTCGATTCTACCACTTTCATACTCATCCTTTTTTTGGTAATATCGTTTTATTGCCTCATAGATATCTCCTGTTTGTTCATAATATCTTTTTAATGTATCTCCTGTTGTTCCCACTCTTTGAGCAATAGCTCTCATAGCTAGTATTTCACCATTATATTCAATCTTTGTTTCTTCTGATTTTCTTCTTATTTCTTTGCATTTATTTACAGCTAAATAAATATCTTTATACTTATCATAATATTTTCTTAATGAGCTTGCTCCTATTCCTTCTCTTTGAGCAATAGCATAAATTGCCAGCATTTCACCATTATATTCAATCTTTGTTTCTTCTAATTTTCTTCTTATTTCTTTACATATATTTACAGCTAAATAAATATCTTTATACTTATTATAATATTTTCTTAATGTGACTCTTTCTATTCCTTCTCTTTGAGCAATAGCATTAATTGTCAGTATTTCTCCATAGAACTCAATTTGATTATTTATCATATTGAACCCTCCTTAAATTCAAACAATTCCATTTTAATTATATCATAATTAGACACTTTTTTCAAATAGCTCCTTTTGTCAGATAGTGTCAATTTTTTTCGGGAAAATTATCAAAAATTTTTATACCCTCAAAATT
>OGYZ01000013.1_pt1 | contig 128615 bp, 118 predicted proteins | sample 1576681 | NCBI WGS metagenome assembly OGYZ01 (sample SAMEA3541480, study PRJEB24748) | human gut metagenome | biome: human gut; feature: human-associated habitat; material: faeces | place: China | collected 2012 | reverse complement strand
ATATTACTCCGGAGGAAGAAGAAAAGTATATACAAAATACTGAAAAAAATATTGCCAGAAGAGAAGGATTAAAAGAAGGTCTTGAAAAAGGGGTAGCTGAAGGACAAAAGGTAGAAAAAGAATCAATTGCAAAAAAGTTATTGGAAGCAAATTATCCGATTGATGGAATACTAGAAGTAACAGGTCTATCAAAAGAAGAAATAGAAAAGTTGAAGAAATAAATATGAATAAAGTTTTAAAAAAAATAATAATTGTTATAAGTACTTTAATTGTAATGGGAATCATTATAGTTTTAGGAATAAATATTTATGTAAAGTGTAGTGTAAAGGATAAAATAGTTGATGAAAATAATTTGAATAAAGGTTATGATGCTATTTTAGTTTTAGGGGCTGGATTAAGAAATGGTAAACCAAGTCCAGTTTTAAAAGATAGACTTGATATGGCTTATAAATTATATGAAAATGGTTACTCTAGAAAAATAATTGTAAGTGGGGATCATGGCAAAAAGTATTATGATGAGGTAAATGTTATGAAAAATTATTTACTTGATAAAGGGATAGAAAGTAATGCTATTTTTATGGACCATGCTGGTTTTTCAACATATGATAGTATTTATAGAGCAAAAGAAATATTTTTAGCCAACAATATCATTATTGTAACACAACAATTTCATTTGTATAGAAGTTTGTATATAGCTGAAAAGTTAGAGTTAGATGCAGTTGGAGTTTCTGCAACTTTAAGAGATTATAGTGGGAGTGTAAAGTTTGAACTAAGAGAAATACTTGCTAGAGATAAGGATTTTGTAAAGACTATTTTTAAACCTGAGCCAACATATTTAGGAGATACTATTCCAGTTTTTGGTGATGGTAATGTTACGAATGATTAAAAAAATTTGTATATAATAGAGTTATTTGGTATAATTTAAAAGGTGGTAAAATGAAATATTTAATTAATGCATTTTGGGGATTTTGTATGTCGCTAGCTGATAGTGTACCAGGAGTTAGTGGTGGTACAATCGCTTTTATTCTTGGTTTTTATGATAAATTTATAAATGCTTTAAATGATGTTTTTTATGGGGATTTTAAAAAGAAAAAAAGTGCTTTATGGTTTTTATTTAAATTAGGTACTGGTTGGATTTTTGGTATGAGTTTAGCTACTTTAGTTTTAACTAGTTTATTTGAAACAAAAATATATAAAGTTAGTTCGTTATTTTTAGGATTCATTGTATTTTCTATTCCTTTAATAATGAAAGAAGAAAAAGATAATATTAAAGGTAAATATAAGAATATTATTTTTGCTATAATTGGTATTTTAATTGTTTCATTAATAACATATTTTAATCCGATAAGTGGCGGAGATAGTGTTAATATTGCTAATTTAAATTTTGGCTTAGCTATGTATATTTTATTTGCTGGGATGGTAGCGATATGTGCAATGGTATTACCAGGTATTTCTGGGTCAACACTTCTTTTGATATTTGGTTTATATATTCCAATAATAAATGGAATAAAAGAATTTTTACATATGAATTTTACTTATTTTCCAGCATTATTTATTTTTGGAATTGGGGTCTTACTTGGTATTGCTTTAATAATAAAGTTGATAAAAATGGCACTAGACAAATATAGAAGTGCTACAGTTTATTTAATAATTGGGTTAATGATTGGTTCATTATATGCAATTGTAATGGGGCCCACAACATTAGAAGTTCCTAAAGATGCATTAAGCATTGATACATTTAGTGTTGTATATTTTTTAATCGGTGGTTTAGTTATAATTGGATTAGATAGAATTAAAATGTTTTTAGAAAAGAAACATATTGAAGGGTAGTTATGAAGAAGTTTAATATTTTTATTGTTGTTTTATGTTTAATATTATTTAGTGTAATTTGTTATGGTGTATTAAGTTATGATAGTTTAGTAATTGATACAAAAGTTTATAGCTTTATAGCAGACAATATAATGAGTGATGGAATAACTTCGGTACTTAAAGTGATTACAGAATTAGGAGGCGTTGCTTTTATAGTGCTTGCTGGTGTGTTAATTTTTATGTTTTGTAAGAAAATTAGATGGTTTGTAACATTTGATTTAGTGGGAGTAACCTTAATTAATCAAGTTATTAAACATATTGTTAGAAGACCAAGGCCAAATGTTTTAAGATTAGTTGAAGAAGATGGATATAGTTTCCCATCTGGACATTCTATGGTAAGTATGGCATTTTATGGAATAATAATTTATTTAGTTTATAAAAATGTTGCTAATAAATATTTAAAATGGACATTAATTACATTATTATCATTATTGATATTATCTATAGGATTTAGTAGAATTTATGTTGGAGTTCATTATTTTACTGATGTAGTAGGTGGTTTCTTACTTGGACTTGCATATTTAATAATTTATATAAATATTTATAATAAAAAGGTAGGTAAAAATGAAAAGTGATAGTCTATTAAGTAGTTTTAAATATGCAATTGAAGGCATAAAAAAAGCTTGTAAAGCTGAAAGAAATTTAAAAGTTCATACCTTAGCTATGATACTCGTTGTAATTCTAGGATTTATTCTTAAACTTGCGGTTTGGGAATGGGTAGTGTGTATAGTTTTATTTGCTTTAGTTATTGGAGCAGAATTATTTAATACATCTATTGAAGAAGTCGTAAATTTATTATCTCCGGAAATTAGAATTCATGCCAAATATGCTAAAGATATAGCCGCTGGAGCAGTTTTAGTTAATGCGTTTTTTGCAGCAGTGGTAGGTTGTATTATATTAATACCTAAAATAATATCTTTGTTTTAAAAAATAAAAAGTATTGTAAATTGTACAATACTTTTTTAAATTCCTTTTAATTCAAAATAAATATCTCGAAGTTCCATCGCTTTTTCAAAGTCCATAGCTGCAGCGGCTTCACGCATTTCTTTTTCAAGAGTTTCGAGCATTTCAATTCTTTCTTTCTTACTAATTTTCTTCTTTTTCTCTGTCACATCATTTGTAACAACTTCTTTTATGTCTTTAATAATAGTTTTTGGTGTGATTCCATGAATTTTATTATATTCTTCTTGAATTACTCGTCTTCTTTTGGTTTCTTTAATGGCTTCGTTCATGGCATCACTATAAGTATCGGCATACATAATAACTTTACCATTTTCATTTCTGGCTGCTCGTCCGATAGTTTGAATTAGACTTCTGTTACTTCTTAAGAATCCTTGTTTGTCTGCATCTAATATACATATTAAACTAACTTCAGGAATGTCTAATCCTTCACGAAGAAGATTGATACCTACGATACAGTCATAAATGCCACTTCGTAAGTCGTGAATTATTTTTAATCTTTCTAAAGTTTTAATTTCACTATGCAAATAAGCTACTTTAATGTTCATTTCTTTTAAATAGTTTGTTAGCTCCTCGCTCATTCTTATAGTAAGAGTTGTAATTAAAACTCTTTCATTTCTTTTTATCCTTTCGTTAATTTCGTTAATTATATCGTCAATTTGTCCTTCAGTTTTACGAACTTCAATTATTGGATCAAGTAATCCTGTCGGTCTAATAATTTGTTCAACGTATTTATTATTTGTTCTTTCAAGTTCATAATCTCCAGGAGTGGCTGATACATAAATTGCTTGATTGATTTTTTCTTCAAATTCTTCAAATTTAAGTGGTCTGTTATCTAGGGCACTTGGAAGTCTAAAACCATAATCGACGAGTGTTTGTTTACGCATTCTGTCCCCGTTATACATTCCTCGAACTTGTGGTAGAGTTACATGAGATTCGTCAACCACTAATAAAAAATCCTTAGGAAAGAAATCTATTAAACATGAAGGTGTTTCTCCAGCATCTCTTAGAGCTAAATGTCTTGAATAATTTTCTACACCATTACAAAATCCTGTTTCACGAAGCATTTCAAGGTCATAATTAGTTCTTTCACGAAGTCTTTGTTCTTCAATTAGTTTATTTTCATTTTTTAACTCTTGTAATCTTTCTTTTAATTCTTTTTCGATTCTGTTACATGCTTCTTCTAATTTTTCTTTACTTGTTACAAAGTGTGAAGCCGGTGATACTGTTACAGATTTTTTGTTTTGAGTTACAACCCCAGTTAGTGGGTCAAATACACATATTTCTGAAACTATATCATCTTCCAAAACGATTCTTATACCACTTACTTTTTCATTAACTGGTATGATATCTATATTATTTCCGCGAACTCGAAATGTTCCACGATGAAAATCTAAATCATTTCTTTCATAAGTCATATCTATTAATCTATTTAATATTTTATTTCTACTTATCTTATCTCCGATGGTTAAAATCAACATATTTTTTTCATATTCTTCTTTTTCACCAATACCATATATACAAGAAACTGAGGCAACCACAATGACATCTTTATAATTAATTAAAGCACTAGTAGCAGCATGACGAAGTTCATCAATTTCATCATTGATGCTAGAATCTTTTTCAATGTAGGTATCACTACTAGGAACATATGCCTCAGGCTGATAATAATCATAGTAGGATACAAAGTATTCAACATGATTGTTTGGAAAAAATTCTTTTAATTCTGCATAAAGTTGACCTGCAAGAGTTTTGTTATGGGCTAAAACTAAAGTAGGTTTATTAGTTTCTTTTATAACATTGGCAATGGTAAAAGTTTTTCCTGTTCCGGTTGCCCCTAATAAAACTTGTTCTTTTTTTCCTTCATTAATGCCTGTAACTAATTCTTTTATAGCTTGTGGTTGATCTCCGCTAGGCTTATATTTACTAACTAATTCAAACATGTTTTTTCCTCCTTATTAAATGTATTTATATAATATATTTTAATTCATTATTTAATATTTTCCAACAACATGTATATTATACTAATTAAACGATTGTTCGTCAATATTATTCTTGTAAAATATATAAATATATGGTAAAATCTTTCTATAAATATGAAGGTGATAAAATGACGACGTTTATTTTTGGACATAAAAGTCCAGATACTGATACTGTATGTTCAAGTATAGCATTATCTTATTTAAAAAATGAACTTGGAGACAAAACTGTACCTAAAGTTTTAGGAAATATAAATAATGAAACAAGATTTGTTTTAAATTATTTTAATGTGCCTGTTCCAAGTTATTTAAATGATGTGCGAGTTAGAATTAAAAATGTAAAATATGATAAAAAAGCATTTATTGATGAAAGCCGAAGTATTGATGAAGCTTTTAAGTTGATGGAAAAACATAATATAACAGCAATTCCTTTAGTTGATGATAAAAAAGTTTTAACTGGTTATGTAACATTAAAAGAGTTGGCAAAATACTTAATTAATGGTAATAGAGAACAAGTATATACTACACTAGATAATATTATTGAAACAATAAATGCTAAAGTAATTGTTAAATGTGATGATATAATTAAAGGTATTACTTTAATTGCTGGTTTGAGTTTTAAGGCATTAGAACAATCTTTTGAGTTAAGTAATGAAGATATATTAATTGTTGGAGATAGATATAAAGTACTTGATTATGCAATAAAAAGTAAAGTTAAGTTAGTAATTTTGCCATTAAATATAAACTTGGATAAAAAAATAATAAAAAAAGCTCAAGAAAATGGAGTAAATATTATTGCCTCAGAGCTTGATAGTTTCCAAATTGCTACAAGAATTACGTTAAGTAACTTTATTAAAAATATTAATATTAATAAAAACCCTGTTACAGTTTATAATGATGATTATTTTAGTGATTTTAAAACAATGACTCATAAAGTTAATCACACTAATTACCCAGTTATTAATAATAAGAAAGAATGCTTAGGATTAATTAGACTTACTGGACCAAATGAATATGAAAAACAAAAAGTTATTTTGGTAGATCACAATAATTTGGCTCAGTCTGTCGATGGTATTGAAGAAGCTAATATTTTGGAAATTATTGATCATCATAATTTGGGGGCGATAGGTACTAATGTGCCAATTAATTTTAGGAGTAGACCTGTAGGTTGTACATCTACGATGATTTATGATATGTTTATTGAGAATAAAATCAATATTCCTAAAGAAATTGGTGGTCTTATGTTATCCGCAATTCTTTCTGATACTTTGTTACTTACTAGCCCAACAACTACAGATGATGATAGATTTGCTGCTGTAAAACTCGCTAGTATTGCTCAAGTTGATTTGGATAAATATGGTTTAGAAATGATAAAAGCTGCATCATCTATTGAAGGTATGAGTGTTAGAGATTTAATAAAGAGTGATTTTAAAAATTATGTAGTTGGTTCTAAAACTTTAGGTATTGGTCAAGTAATGACATTAGACTTTGAAAAAATAAAAGAAAATATGGATGAATATGTGAATGTTTTAAATGAAATGGCTGATAATAATTATAGTGTAGTGGTTATTTTCATAACAGATATTATTAAGAATGGTTCATATGTAATTTATAATAGTGAAGCAAGTGAAGTAATTGAAGATGCATTTGGGCTTAAAGATGTTTATGAAGGAGTATTTTTACCTAAGATGGTTTCAAGAAAAAAACAAATACTTCCAAATATTTTAAGTGTTATGGAGGATAAAAAATAGAGTGTTAGTTTGCTAATACTCTTTTCTAAATAAGGAGGAAATATGAAAGCACTAATAACGGGAGCTTCAAGTGGAATTGGAAAAAATATGGCATATGTTTTAGCAAATAAAGGAATTGATTTGATTTTGGTTGCTAGAAACAAGGATGAATTGTTAAAGATAAAAGCAAATGTCAAAGTAAATGTCGAAGTTATTGAACTTGACTTACTAAAAGAAAAAAATGTTTTTAAGTTATATGAAATGTGTAAAGATGGAAATATAGATATATTGATTAATAATGCTGGATTTGGTTTGTTCGGATTATTTACAGAGACAGATTTGGCTAGAGAATTAGAAATGATTGATTTAAATATTAAAGCATATCATATTTTAACTAAATTGTTTTTGAAAGATTTTGTGGAAAAAGACAACGGTTATATTTTAAATGTGGCATCAAGTGCTGGTTTTATGGCAGGCCCTAGACTTAGTACTTATTATGCAACAAAGAATTATGTTCTTAAACTTACAATGGCTATTAATGAAGAGTTAAGACAAAGTGGAAGCAATGTTGTAGTATCGGCTTTATGTCCTGGTCCAGTTAATACAAACTTTAATAAAGTTGCGCATGGTGAATTTAGTATTAAAGAGGCTAGTCCTAAATATGTGGCAAAATATGCAATAAATAAATTGTTTAAGAAAAAAATGATTATTATTCCAACATTTAGGATAAAATTAGGTATTTTTTTGTTGCGTATTCTTCCTTATAGAATTCAACTTATTTATTGTTATCATATTCAAGGTAAAAAATTAGGTATTAAATAAAAAAGATTAATAAATGTGTAATAATTAGTTGCAAAACTGCGATTGATTATTACATTTTTTTGATTTTTAAAAAAATTGGTACAAAAAGCGCAAAAAAACAAAAAATAAGGAAATATATTATATGAAATGTATTAAAAAAATATATGTTGGTGATACTTTTTTAGGAGGAATATAGTAAATGAATTATTTTGATGTTGCGGCTAACTATGTAAAAAAAGCAGAAATAGGAAAATCTATAAGAGAAGCAAATGCTAATAGAGAACTAGTGGAATGTTATTGGAATGTTGGAAGATTAATCGTGGAAGCACAAGGAGGAAAAGATAAAGCAAAGTACGGAAATGAATTATTAAAAAAATGGGCTGAAAAGTTAATCAAAGAATATGGAAAAGGATATGATTACTCGAATTTAAGGAGATTTCGCCAGTTTTTTCTTGAGTTCCCAAATTGTGGCGCACTGCGCCACAATTTGAGTTGGACAATAATTAGAACCATTTTACCAATTAAAGATGAAAATAAAAGAAACTATTATATTAATTTATGTATAACAAATAATTTATCCAAAAGAGAATTAGAAAGAGAAATAAAAAATAACTCATATGAAAGGTTAGAGCATAAACCAGATAAAATAGATATAATAGTTCCATCAAAAGTCCAAAGTATAACAGATAATTTTATGAATCCAATTTTATTAAAATTAAAAGATAAGGAAGTAAAAAATGAAATTGACTTAGAAAAATTAATTTATTCACAATTAAGTTATGTGTTTTTGCAATTAGGAAATGGTTTTACTTGGGTTGGAAATCAATATAAAGTAAGTGATGGAAATAATAATTATTTTATAGATATGCTGTTATATAATTACAAGTATAATTGTTTTGTAGTTGTAGAAATAAAATGTAGAAAACTAAAAAAAGAAGATAAAGGTCAAGTGGAGTTTTATATGAATTTAGTTGATAAGTATGTAAAAGAACCAAGTAATAATCCCACGATAGGAATTATAATAACTAAAGAACAAGATAAGTTTGTAGCAAATTTTGTGAGAAGTGAAAAATTGATACCACTTACTTATGAAATAGTAAACAATATTTAAATAACTTGATTTATTAGTAAATAGTTGTTATTCTTTTATTAGGTGATACATATGAAAAATAAAAAGTTGATATTAAAATTAAGTATAATTTTTGTTGTTATTTTATTAAGTATTGGAGGAATTTTATTATATAAATATATGCAAGTAAAAAATGCTATTGTTAAAGTTGAATTGAAAGATAATTTAGAAGCTGATTTTTCTGATACTTTGAGAGTCTCTTCGTTTATAAAAAAAATTAATGGTAAAATTGTGGATGATTATGTAATAGATACTGATAGCTTAGGAATGAAAAAAATAAATTTTCAATACATAAATGATGATGGAATAAAAATAAAATATAGTTATGAAATAAATGTTGTTGATAAAGAGGCACCATTAATATGGTTAGGTAAAAGTTATAATGTTGTAAAGGGTAGTGAAGATAATTTATTAGAAAAAATAATGTGTGGGGATAATTATGATAGCAATCCTAAATGCGTTATTGAAGGAGAATATGACTTAGGTAAAGTAGGTAATTATAAATTAGTATTTAAAGCAGAAGATAGTAGTGGAAATGTATCAGAAAAAAAATTTACATTAAATGTAAATGAACCTAGTAATAATGAGAGTAGTAATAGAGTTAAAAGTGTAACTAAATTTAATGATGTAATAAAGGATTATAAAACTGATAATACCCAAATTGGAATTGATGTTTCTAAGTGGCAAGGGGATATAGATTTTAGAAAGTTAAAGAAAGCTGGAGTTGAATTTGTTATTATTAGAGTTGGTTCATCAAACGGAATTAATGGTGAAAATTTTGTGGATAGTAAATTTATTCAAAATATAAAAAATGCTAATAGTGTTGGTATTCCTGTTGGAGTTTATTTCTATTCTTATGCTAATAGTGTTGATAGAGCTATTAGTGATGCTAAGTGGATCATCGAACAAATAAAGGATTATAAGGTTGACTTACCAATTGCTTTTGACTGGGAAAATTGGGGAAGTTTTAATAAATATGAACTTAGTTTCTTTGGTTTAACTAATATGGCTAAAAAGTTTATGGATACTGTAAAAGCTTCAGGTTATGATGCAATGCTTTATAGTAGTAAAACATATTTGGAAAATATTTGGATGAGTGCTGATTATCCGGTTTGGCTTGCTCATTATACAAAGAATACAAATTATACGGGAGATTATTCTTATTGGCAACTTTGTAGTAATGGAAGAGTTGATGGAATAAGTGGAGATGTAGATATAGATATAAGATATATTGACTAAAGATTATTAGTAAGATATAATTTATTTATTAATTAAAGAGGTATTTATGAGTTTATGTAATATTATTAGCACTATAGGAAACCATTATATTGATTGGAAAAATGTTTATTATGCAATAAGTAGTATTTTAAGTGCAATGCTTGCTTATAAAACATTATATTGGATTATTGGTTTTTTCTTTACGAGAAAATTTAAACCAGCAAAAAATAAGCATAAATATGGGATTGTTATAGCCGCTAGAAATGAAGAAAAGGTTATAGGAAATTTACTGGATAGTATTAATAAACAGGATTATCCTAAGGATTTGCTAACAGTGTTTGTTGTTGCAGATAATTGTACTGATAATACTGCAAAAGTTGCAAGAGAACATGGAGCAATATGTTATGAGAGATTTGATGATGCTCACAGAACTAAGGGTTATGCATTAGAATTTTTATTTGATAGAATAGAAGAAGACTATGGTAGAATGAGTTTTGAAGGTTACTTTGTTTTTGATGCAGATAACTTACTAAAAAAAGATTTTGTAACCAAAATGAATGATGCATTTGATTCTGGTGAAAAAATAATAACATCATATCGAAATACAAAGAATTTTGATGAGAACTGGATTGCATCTACTTATGCACTTCATTGGATTAGATCTATTAGATATAATCATAGAGCAAGGAGCGTTTTACATTTAGCAACGAATATTCAAGGTACTGGCTTTTTATTTACAAATGAAATTGTTAAAAATGGATGGCATTATACATCTTTAACAGAAGATAGAGCTTTAACTGCAGATGCTGTTGCTCAAGGTTATCAAATTAGTTATCAAAATGAAGCTATGTTTTATGATGAACAACCAGTTAGTTTAAAAGTTGCCTTAAGACAAAGAACAAGATGGGCGAAAGGTCATTTACAAGCATTTGTGGAAAGTGGCCCATATTTATTTATTAATATATTTTTAGGTAAATGGTATGTTAGAACTAAATGGGGAGAAAATTCTGTTAATAAAAAAGAAAAAACTAAATCATTTAAAGGCTTTTTATTGAATATTGTTGAAAATATTAGACATAGATTTGCTTCATACGATACATTAATGCAACTTACACCATTTTCAGTATTTAATATTGCTAGATGGCTAATCGTTATAGTAGTAATGTATGGATGTTATTGCTATAATGTTGGAGTAATAGATGTAAATATATTTGGGGGAGGAACTTATTTAGCGCAAGGGCTTAGACACTTCTTTACTATAAAGGTTAGTATGAATGCTGGGGTTAATGCCTTATTCGCAGGTATTGGCTTATCTATTTGGTTAAGAATATTATTTAGAATAGGTATGTATTTTGAAAATATGATTATTGCAGTTTATCTATTTATTGTTGAACATAAAAATATAAAGAAAATGTCTATATGGAAAAAAATGCTTTATACATTTACATGGCCAACATTTGATATTATTGGTAGATATGCAACTTATGCTGCGTTATTTATGCATGTTGAATGGAAACCAATACCACACGAAAGTAAAGTTACAATTGATGATTTAAATACAATTGATAAATAAAGAAATTGAAAAGAGTTCATTATTTTGAACTCTTTTCAATTTCTTTAAAATAGTTATATTTCAATGTTAAATCATTTTTCTTGACTAGGTAATTTACATAATAATTTTTTTGTTCTAGTAAGTCTGGTTTAATGTATCTGTTGTTAGTAACTAAACCTCCATCAACATAAACATTGCCATCATACCATGAGTAATCACTAAAGAATACTAACTTTTGATAATTATTATTTAAAGCATCTTCTCCGATGTAATAGTTTGGATTATAATCTATTCCAAATAAATTTAGAACTGTTGGTAAAATATTTAATTGTGATGTAACTGTTTTAATTGTTTTCTTATCTTTATTGTTTGTGTAAATAAAGAATGGTGTATGATTTATTAAATTATTACTCGTATTTTTATATTTATCTAGGATTGTTTTATCTGATAAAGTATAAAGATAATGGTCGGTGAAAACTACAATTGTGGTTTTATCCAGAAGTTCTCTTTCTTTTAACTCTTTAAGTAATAATTCAATCATATAATCAGTTTCTTTTGCTTGTCTTCTTGCACAATCTTCTTCGGTTAAATCATAACTTGTATTTTCAGTATCTTTACTATCCAAGTCAAGTAACATTTTACAATTTCCTTTTTCAGGATTAAAAGGCATATGATTTGTATAAGTAATTATATAATCAACAAATTTTTCACTGTTAAACATTTTTTCTTTAAATTCTTCATTTAAAAGTAATTCTCTATCTAAATAATATGAATTATCTTTATATGTATTTTGATCTACTAAACCATAATAGTTGTTATAACCCCAGTTTTTGTAATTTGTTCCTCTTGAATAATATTCTTTAGTATTCATATGAAAGGCATTTACTGTATAACCTTGTTCTTTAAATAAATGTGCTAAGCTATATGGAAATGAATTCTTATTAAATGTATAAGCATTTTGAGTATATGAAAGCGGAGTAATGAATCCTGTATTTACTGCAAATTCTGAATTAAATGTTGATCCCCCACCATTATAATATGAATAATGATTAGTAAAATTAATACTGTTTTTCATTAGATTATAAATTGTTGGAGTATCATTTTTATTAACTAACCATGAATCTAAACCTTCAAGTTGAATCATTATTAGATTATTATCTTTGTATTTCCCTGTATATTTATTTTTGTTTACTTCAATTTCTTTAGAATATTCTTCTTTTAAAAATTTAATGTCTTCTTCATTTGTTGTATTTTTATTTTTCAAAAATGTTATATAAAAGTTTCTTGCTGTGTATTCATATATACCTGATACGGTCATTGATTTATTATTATCATTAAAACTATTATAAATATTTCTAGGATTTCTCCATGTACTCCATGTTAATTCTTCGTTGGCTTTTCCTAAGAATAATGGAGTGATAGTATGTAAAATAACGAATACTATAAATGGATATAAGAATCTCTTGTAATTTCTTTTTTCATTATTTGGATAAATTTTGAAAGCAAGTATGAATGTAATAAATATTGGAATTAAAAATAAGTAAACAGAAACGTCACAATTTTTGATTGAATCGAGTAAATACTCTGAACCTTCACCTGCAAGTAAAACCATACTGAAATCAAAAAATACACCAGTCATAGAAAAGTAAACATTGTTTACTAAATATATTGCTAATGATAAAACAAATATTATTGAATAAATAATTTTTCCAATTTTTTTCTTTGGATATAAAGATATACCTAATAATAGTGTAATCCAGATAATAGTAAAGAGATTTGGAACTGGTTTTAATAAACCATAAAATTTAACTTTATACCTTGTGAATAAATCTATAAGAATAAAAGGTAAGGCTAATAATAATATATAGTAATATTTTTTTATGAAAATAATTATTGAATTTAATGTTTTTTTTCTATCAAATTTCTTTTCTTTTCTTTTCTTTTTTTCAGATTTTTTCAAACTAATCACCACATGGAAATTATACTATAATTAGACTTTTTTGTAAATATGGCTTTAAAAACTAATAAATTGATAGTATACTTATAATGAGGGTAGTAGTTATGTGGATAGTAAAAACGATTAATAGAGATAATATAACAGATATTGTTGAATATGTACAAGAAATAAGTAAAATAAATGATAAAGATATAACCTTGTCTTTAAATTCTAGTTTAGGTTTTGCAGAAACATTTCTTTATTTATACGAAATAATGAGAGTACTATTAGAAAAAGGTATACTTGTAAAAAAAGGACCTCAGATAATAGGAAATGTGGTTTTGATAAATGAAAATGTTTATAAATTAAAATATTTTTCTTTAGAAGATGCAGTATGGTGGTTAGTACATAGTAATATGTTACAAGAATCTTTTGAATCTATTTTAGTTGATAATAATTTAATAACAATAAATGATTTTGTGTTAAAAAGAGGTTGATAAAATGAATGCGGAGATACTAGTTAATTTAAATAAGAAGAGAGACTTTTATAATAAGTTTTCTAATTTAAAAATAAATGATAAATTAAGTGAATACATTTATAATGAATCTTTAGAGGGTGGTTATAATAATAAAGTTATAATTAATATAACTTGTAAAGAAAAGATAAGTGATGAAGAAAAGCAAGATATGATTGATATAATAAGAAAAAGTTATGGTATTCAAGTAAAAGATTTATTATGTACTTACGAAAAAGAACAAGATAGAAAAGCAATTCTTTTAGCACTTGGTATTGCTTTAATAATTATTTATTACACTGGTTTTGTTAGTATTTTAAAAGAAGTTATTTTAATGTCAGGATGGCTTTCTATTTGTAGTTCTGTTTATGGTCTTATTTTTTCTTCAACACAAAGTTTTGTTAAAATTAAAAGACTTAAAAATTTATCTAAAGCAAGAATTTATTTTAATTAAACAATATAATTTTGACAAAAATTACTTTTTTTGATAGAATTTACTCGTAGTAAATCAATTGGTCATTCGCGTTTTACTATCGGATAAACTTATATGTTTAAAGGAATAATGAAGAGCCTTAAGAATCTCCTCATGAATGGCAAAAAATATACACAATTATTTTGTGGTTGTTTTTTGTTGTATATTCATGAAAGGAGGTTTTTTTTATACACCCACAACAAGAGAGAAAGGATGATATATAAATGAAAACAAATGAACATGATTATTATAGTAACTTAGCTAATTGGTCTTTTGATGATATTGATTATTTTACTGAATCATTTACAAATTGGGTTTATGAAGAAGAAATAAGAAAAAGAGTTCAAAAGAATTTTAGAGTTTTGGATTTAGGTACTGCAGCTGGAGAAAAAGTTCTTAAATATTTTCCTGAATGTGCAGAAATCTTGGGAACAGATTTTTCTAGTGCAATGATTGAAGCCGCTAATAGAAATTTGGAAAGTAGTGAAAGAAAAAATGTTTCGTTCAGAGTTATGGATAATTTAAATATGGACACTCCTGATAATTACTTTGATGTTGTTACTGCTCGTCATACACCTATAGATCCTATTCAAATTTTTCGAACATTAAAAGATAATGGGCAATTAATTTTAAGAGGAGTTGATAAATTAGATTGTTGGGCCTTAAAAAGGCTCTTTGGAAGAGGACAAGCATTAAATGATCCAAAACCTATAAGCTTAATAGATTATGAAAGGGTTATGGATGCTGGATTTAGAAGTGTAGAGTTAATTTCATTACATGATGTTGAATATTATAAGACAAAGGAAGATTTATATGCTTTACTTCAAAAAACACCAATATTAGATTCATTATCTGAAGAAAAAAATCAACAATATGAAAGAAAAACAATTGAAACAGATTTATTTTCACAATATGTTGATGAAAATGAAACATCAAAAGGAATAAAATTAGTAAGAAGATATTATGGTATTGTTGCTAAAAAGTAAAAAAAACCAAATTGATTTTTTAATCAATTTGGTTTTAAAATTATTAAATGATTTCTTTAGATAATTGATTATAAGAATCCATTATCTTTTTGTAAGGGATATTATTCTTTTGATAATATCCTTTATTTACACATTCTTCATAAATGTCTTTTGTTATTTTATTAATACTTTTAAACATTTTAAAATATAAATCATAAATATTTTTATTACTCGCTTCATTTAAAGCATATACTAAATTTACTGATATATTTTTTTCAGTTGTTAACATTTCTAATAAATAATCTTTATCACTCATTATTATTCTCCTTTAACATAGATAATATCTCATTGCAATTATCTTCATGTAATTTAATTAACTTTTCTATTAATTTAGATGTATTATCTGTAGTGAATTCTTCATATACTTTATATTTTTTTAAAGCAATTAAGTTCCAATTGAAGGCATCACTTAAATATAATAAATCCTTTTCTGTCATACATACCACCTTTCAATATTATTATGGCATTAATATTTTAGAATATATTGTTAATAATTGGTATAAATGTTAAATAAATTTTAAAAGTGATGAATTAGTCACTTTAGAGTCATAATAAAATAATATGATTTTAATGGGTGATGAAAATGGATATATTAAAAGTTGAAAATTTAGTTAAAACTTATAAGAATGGTAATACAACGATTAATGCTGTAGATCATGTAAGTTTTAGTGTGGAAAAAGGAGATTTTGTTGCTATTGTTGGGGCCAGTGGTAGTGGGAAATCTACACTTTTACATTTACTTGGAGGTGTTGATAGACCTACGAGTGGTAAAGTATTTATTGATAATGTAGATATTTATAGTATGAATAATGATGCTTTAGCTATATTTAGAAGAAGACAAGTAGGATTAATTTATCAATTTTATAATTTAATACCAATTTTAAATGTTGAAGAAAATATAGTTCTTCCTTGTAAGTTAGATGGTAAAAATGTAAGTAAGGATAGACTTAATGAAATTATTGATACTTTAGGTTTAAGTACTAGAAGAAAGCATTTGCCCAATGAATTATCTGGAGGTCAACAACAAAGAGTTTCAATTGGAAGAGCTATTATTAATAATCCAGCATTAGTTTTAGCGGATGAACCAACAGGAAATTTGGATTCTAAGGCTAGTGATGAAATTGTAGCATTATTAAAAGAATCAAATAAAAAATATAATCAAACTATTATTGTTATTACACATGATCCTGATATTGCAAGTGTTGCAAATAGAGTTATTACTATTGAAGATGGAAAAATAGTTAGTGATGTAAGGAATTAATTATGAATGTATTAAATAATTTAACTATTAAAAATTTAAAATTAAATAAAAAAAGAACAATAGTAACAATAATAGGTATTTTGCTTTCTGTTGCTTTAATATGTGCAGTAGCAGGAATGGTTACTTCCCTAAAGGCAACATTAGTTAATAGAGCAATTATTGCTGGAGGAAATAGACATTTAACAATTGAAAATGTAAGTAAAAAAGATTTAAAATACTTTACAAATAATAGTCATGTAAAGAATATGTATTTAAGTGAAACTTTAGGTTATGCTAAAGTTGATAATACCAATAAATATAAACCATATGCTTATGTTGTGGGATATACAAAATCGGCTTTTGATAATACAACATTAAAAATGGTTTCAGGTAGACTTCCGATTGATAGTGGAGAAATCGTAGTTAGCGTACCATTTCAAAATAATGCTAAAGTAAAAATTGGTGATACAATTAGTTTAGATATTGGTAAAAGAGTATGTACGGATGGAACTATTTTAAATCAAAGTAATCCATATTACGTTGAAGAAGGAGAAATTAACGAATGTCAAGAATATATAACTGATACACGTAAACATGAATATAAAATTGTTGGTATTATGGAAAGATTAAATTATAATATTGAAGGATATAGTGCTCCGGGTTATGTGATGATTACTAAAATAGATGATGTAAGTGATAATATAAATGTATCTTTATTATTTAAAGATGCAAAATATTATAAAGAATATGTTAATAATATATCTAATGATAATGATTTAAATAAATATAATGTTTCTTTAAATACTGAACTTTTAAGATGGAGTGGTGCTAGTTTAAGTGATAGAACAATGAATATGTTATATGCTGTTTCAAGTGTAGTTATAAGTATTATAATACTAACAAGTGTATTTGTTATAAAGAATAGTTTTGATATTGCTAATCAAGAAAAGAAAAAAATGTATGGGATGCTTTCAAGTATTGGGGCAACAAGCAAACAAATTAAGAAAAATGTTTTACATGAAGGTTTTATTCTTGGATTGATTGGTATTCCTTTAGGTATTTTATGTGGAATATTTGCTGATTATATACTTGTTATTTTAATAAATTATATTGGTAAGTATTCTTTTAATGATGTTAAATTTGTATTTAGTATATCTATTTGGCCAGTTATTTTAAGTGTTGTTTTAGGAAGTCTTACAATATATTTGTCAGTACTTAGAGCTGCTAAAAAGAGTAGTAAAATTTCACCAATTGAAGCTATTAGAAATAATAATGAAATAAAAATTAATAGTAAAAAGATTAAGTCATCTAAGTTAGTTGATAAATTATTTGGTGTCGGTGGAGATATTGCCTATAAGAATTTAAAGAGAAATAAAAAAAGAAATAGAACTACGATTATATCAATTGTAATAAGTGTTGCTGTATTTATTTCTTTATCATCATTTTTAAGTTATGGCTTTAAATTAACAAATCAGTATTATCAAGATATTAATTACGATATTCAGCTTTATCTTAGGGATACTAATGAAGAAGAATCTAAAAAAATAATTAATGATATAATAAAAATGGATAATATTAGTAGATATAGTATTATTAGAAGTATGAGTATGACATTTGATTATAAAAAATATTATAATGATGATGTATTAAAATTTTTTGATGATGTAAATGATTTGTCCCTTAGAATTATGTCTGTTGGAGAAACTGAGTTTAAAAGAATACTTAAAGAAAATAAAGTTGATGAAAGTAATTATAATTATAAAGGTTTATTAATTGATAAAAATATTTTTTATCAAGAAGGTAGTAAAAATTATAAGGAAGTAAATTTGTTTGATTTAAATAAATTTAAAACTGTAACTGGTTCTATTAATAATAAAGATTTAAGTATTGGAATTATAAAAAGAATTGATATCTTACCAATGGGACTTCAAAATATATATAGTGAAACTCCAATGATTATAGTAAGTGATGAATTTTATGATTATATTGTATTTAATTATAATATAACGGCTGCTGATTCAAAAAGCCTGTATATTAAATCAACAGATGCAGAAAAACTAGAAAGTTTAATTAAAGAATATTTACTTGATAATGATATTACTAATTATAATTTGTTTAATATTGAAACAGAAGCTAAAGCTCAAAGAAGTTTAATTATTTTAGTAGCAATTTTCTTGTATGGTTTTATTATTGTTATTAGTTTGATTGGTATTACAAATATAATAAATACTATAAATACAAATATGAATTTAAGAAGAAGAGAACTTGCAATGTTAAAATCTATTGGAATGACTAAAAATGAATTTAATAAAATGATTAATTTAGAATCAATTATGTATTCTACGAAAGCATTAATTATTGGTATTCCTTTAGGTATATTAGGGTCATTTGCTATTTATAAGGCATTTGCAAATGGTAGTGATTATGGATATTTATTTCCATGGCAAGCAATTATAATTGCGATATTGGTTGTTTATATTTTAGTTAGTTTAATTATGCATTTTGCTTTAAGAAAAACAAGAAATGAAAATATAATTGATGTTATTAAAGATGAAAATATATGATTTGTGCGAATAAATAAATTTGATTTAAACTAAAAATAATGGTATCATTTATTTAGAAGTGATACCTTTTTGTTGTTAGAATGTGAGGTGTATGTATGAAAATACTTTTAGTTGAAGATAGTGAAATGATTGTAAAAGCCATTAAGTTTTTACTTGAAGAGCGTAATTATGATGTTAGCGTTGCCAGTACAATTAAAGATGCAAAAGAAAAAGTAAGTAATAATTATGATTTAGTAATCTTGGATGTAATGTTGCCAGATGGAAATGGTTTAGACTTTTTTAAAAATTATGTAGATGTTCCAACGCTTGTCTTAAGTGCTAAGGATGAAGAAGAAGATGTTGTAACATCATTAGATCTTGGGGTAGAAGATTATATTATAAAACCTTTTAGGTCAAAAGAACTATTATCAAGAATAAATAATATTATTAAAAGAAATAAGAAAAATAATATTAAAATGTATAAAAATATAATATTTGATATGGATAGTTATAGAGTATATAAGGATGATCAAGAAATTATTTTAACTGGATTAGAATTAAAGTTATTGTTTTTTTTACTTGAAAATAATGGAATAATAGTAACTAGAGATATGATTATAGATAAAATTTGGGATGTGTCAGGAAAATTTGTCAATGATAATACTTTAAGTGTGTATATAAAAAGAATTAGAGAAAAGATTGGTTGCGAAGGTATAATAAAAACTATTAAAGGTATAGGGTATAGGATTGATTTATGAAAAAAATTAGTTTATGGTTTTTAGGTAGTTTATGTTTAATAATGTTAATTAGTTATATTGATTATTATAGATATAGTAAAATAATAAATGATTTTGTGGGTAGTGTAGTTACTGAGGTAAGTAAAAATTATCCAAATGTAAATGAAGAAGAATTAATTAAGATAGTTAATGGAAGTAATAAAGATAATAATGAAATATTAAAAAAATATGGATTTTCTGATAGTGATATAAATTATTTAAGTAAGATGAATGATTCTTTTTATAAAAATATTGTTATTAATGTAATATTGTTTGGGGTTTTCGGAGGATTATGTATTGCTCTATATGTAATTGATAAGAAAAAAAGATGTAAAGAGATAGATAATATTACGAATTATTTGAAAAGAATAAATGATGGAATATATGATTTAGAAATAATTGATAATATTGAAGGAGATTTATCTATTTTAAAAAATGAAGTATATACCACTACAGTTAGTTTAAAAAGCTTATATGCTAAAGAAAATAAAGAAAGAATTAAAATAAAGGATAATTTAGCTAATATATCTCATCAATTAAAGACACCCCTTACATCAATTATGATTATGATTGATACATTACTTGAAGAACATGTTAGTAAAGAAAAGCAAAAAGAATATTTAAATGATATAAGAATACAGATTGAAAATATTAATTTTTTAATTATTGCAATGCTAAAATTATCAAGATTTGATGCAAATGTAGTGGTTTTTGAAAAAAGAAAAATAATTGTTAAAGATTTGTTATTTGATGTTTTAAAAAATGTTGATATATTAAGAGAACTTAAAAATATAAACATTCATGTAAGTGGTAAAAGTGATGTAGCTTTTGATGGAGATTACAAATGGGAATGTGAAGCAATAACTAATATATTAAAAAATGGAATTGAGTATAGTAAAGATAATGGAGATATTTATGTAAATTATAAAGATAATGGAATGTATGTAAGCATTGATATAATTGATAACGGGAAGGGTATATGTAATGAAGATATGAAGCATATATTTGATAGATTTTATAAGAAAAATAATAATAGTAATAATTTTGGTATTGGACTTTCTTTAGCTAAAGAAATAATAGAAAGAGATAATGGAACAATTAGAGTAAGTAGTAATAATGGTACTAAATTTAGTATTAGATATTATAAATAATTGTTTACTTAAATGTTTAAAAAAAGTATAATGTTGTTATGAAAGTGAGTGTTTAAATTATGAATATTTATAAAAATATTAAAGGACATAAAAGTATGCTTGTTATAGGTATTATTTTATTTGTAGTATTTATGGGGTTAGGTCTTCTTATATATTCTGGTGAAGTTAATGCAGAATATGAAGTTTTAACTAAAAATACTAGTGAAAATGTTTATGCTAAATTAAATGTTAGTTTACTTGATAGTGCTTTTGCTACGGAAACTTTGGATGGTAAAGAAAAAGATTATTATATAGCTTTTGATGAAAATGATAATCCTTTTATAATTGTACTTAATAAAAGTGGTTTAGAAAGTTTAAGAAAAATACAAGAATATACTTTGAGTGAAACTGAAATAGAAAAACCTAATCCAGTGATGGTTTATGGAAATGTATCAAAAAGTGATACAGAAGTGTTTAAATATTTACAAGAATTTTTGAAAGATGAAGATGGTAATACTTATACAATTGATGAGCTTAAAAATGTAGTAGGAGAAAATTATCTTGATACAACATGGGATAATAAAGAAGAAGGGATATTTGCTTTAATATTATTTGGTGTTTTTTCATTAAGTGGATTAATTTTAATAGTAGTTTATTTTGTTAGAAATAAAAAAAGTAAAAAAATATTGGAAGAATATGGAAGAGAACTTGAAAAAATAGAAGAAGATGTAAATAGTGGTAAAGGAATTCATAATAAGAAATGTAAAGTTTATTTAACTGATAGATATTTACTTAGTTATGCTGGTGGTGTTAAATTAATTGAATTAAATGATATTGTGTGGGTATATCCATTTATAACTAAACAAAATGGTATTACAACTAGTAAAAGTATTTATGTTGTAACTAATAATGGTAAAAGTAATGTAGTAGCTGTAGTAAATACATGGGGTAAGAAAAATAAAGCTTTTTTTGAAGAATTATATCAAGATATAATTAATAAAGTGCCTAATGTCTTAGCTGGTTATTCTAAAGAAAATATGGAAAAAGCTAAAGAAATGTATAAAAAATAGGAAACGATTGAGTTTCCTTTTTAGTTGTGTTATCTTGAACCTTTTCTGGCTTTTTCTACAACTATTTTAGCTAGTTCTTGCATTGTTAATTCACCTAAAGCTAGTTCTTGATTTTCTTTTTCTTTTGTTATTATATCTGTAACAGTTCTATTACACATTGTTCGATACATTTTTCTGTCATTGTTCGCTTTTTTAGCGAAAACTCCCATTACACAATAAATATTATTAGCAGTATGTTTCATAACAATTCTAACTTGGTCATCTTTTAATTCCATGAAGCCTGGTTTATTAGTTGTAAGACTTTTAAATTTTTTCTTGTGAACTATAAAATTTTCTAATAAAGATTGGACTCTTTCAAAATATTCTTCTGGTACATCTTTTAAATCATCGATTAATCTAGATTTTGTTGGATTACTGGCTGGGTGTGAGAATATTAATCGGCGTGGATTTATTGCATCTATTGGTTCATCAAATTCTTCAGGTTCCGCTAAATTTTCAACTTCATCATTTAATTCTATGTCCGTAATTTTATTGTAGTAATCCCTTATTAATAGGTATTTATCTAAGTATTCATTATATGTTTCAATTGCTTCATATCTTGATTCTTTGTCTCTATATATACTTATATCAAGAAGAATTTTATAATAATCTAATGCTTCGAATAAAAACATTTTTAATATCTCATTGACAATATAATTGTACTCATTGGTTTCTAAATTGTATTTTTGATAAGACTCAATAACTGGTATTATTTCATCAATATTAAGTTGGCAAATATATGATTTTAAATCATTAACATAACTATTTATTGTTTCTAATCTGTTGGAATTAACTTCAATTAGATCAAACATTTCAAAACCACTATCTAAAATATTTGGAACTTCATTATACTCTTTAGTTTTGTATTCTTTTTCTTGATTTTGTGTTGGTATAATATTATTGTTGTAAAATTCTAACTCATTGTTAAGTAAAACTTCATCTTTTTCAGAAATTTCTCCCATTGTAGCATAGTAAGAAATTATTGCTTGAATATTTTTGAATGTAAAGTTTTGGTCAAATAATGGTTTTCTTTTTTGAAGTGGAAAACGTACTTTTTTTGCTGTTGAAAATCTGTAATATGCGTTTTGTATTTGTTTTTTTAAAGCCATGGTTTTTTCAACCGTGTTTTTGTATTGATGCTTTATTTTGGTACCAAAATAATCAAAATGCTTTACATCATTTTGATTATATAAATATAAAGCTTTATAGAATTCTATATTATATTCTTCATTATTATATATACTACTAAGTAGAACGCTTATAAATAATTTGTTATCATTTAGTTCTGTTTTATTTTCTAGTAGAGGAATAAGTTCTTCGTAAAGTTGTTTTTTTGTTTTTAAAACTTCTAGTTCATATTTTTTTGCTTCATAATCATTTATATATTTTTGTAAAAGCTCAATAATCTTATTTATGTACATGAAAATCACTTCCAAATATATTTTAACAAATTTATGACTAAAAATCCATTTATTTCAATTGGTTTTTAGAAATTTAAAAAAGCCCGTAGATACGGACTTAAATCTCTAAATGGTGCCGCAACAGTGAATTGAACACTGATTTAATCCTTACCATGGATTTGTAATACCATTATACTATAGCGGCATAACTAAATTATACAAGATAATATTTATTTATGCAAGTGAAGGTTTGTAAAAAACTTGTTTTAAATTTTAATTTGTGCTATTATATAGCGCAAGGAGGATTTTGGTTATGAAAAATGAAAAAATGATTTCTTGTTCTCATATATCTGTTGATTGTGTAGTAAATGATCCAGTTGATGTTCGTTGTGGAGGACCTGATTTTTTAGGGTTTGACTTTTTTGTTAGGCAAGAGGAGACGGATTATATGATGCAAGCTATAAAAATCACTTTGAAACAATTTAAAGTTCCTTTAAGAAATATGTATGTGGTTGGTATTGTTAATAAAAAAGAAAGTGAAGTTTGGACAAGAAACAAGATTGTTAGAGCTATAGCTAGTGATGCTGAATATTTACAATTTGAAAATAGTAGAAATTATGGTTCTTCAAGATAAAAGGTTCGTAGTTACGAACTTTTTTTGTTGTTAAAAAATCTTTACATTATACCCCCCTAGGGTGTATAATGCTTTTGGGTGGAAGAAGTATGCATGAAGTATGTAAAATGTGTAAGAAAAATAAACATAGAAGTTGTGAAGAAAAGAAAAATATTATAAAAAGATTAAATGTTATCGAAGGTCAAATTCGAGGAATAAAGCAAATGGTGGAAGATGATAGATATTGTAGTGAAGTAATAATGCAACTATCGGCATCAATGCATTCTTTAAAAAGTCTAGGTAATAATATTTTAACAAGTCATATGAAAAGTTATATGGTTGATAATATAAAAAATGATAATTTAGAAATAATTGATGAAGTAATAACATTAGTTGAAAAGATAAATAAGTAAGGTGGTAAAAATGTTAAGTATAAAAAATTTAGTTGTTAGTTTAAAAAATGAAGATAAAAAGATTTTAGATGGATTAAATTTAGAAATTAAAGATGGCGAAATACATGCAATAATGGGACCAAATGGGACTGGTAAATCTACACTTTCTAAAACTATAATGGGACACTTTCTTTTTAATGTTTTAGATGGAGATATTATATTTAATGATGTAAGATTAAATGAGTTAAGTGTAGATGAAAGAGCTAAAGCAGGGATATTTTTGGCAATGCAAGATCCAACAGTGGTTGATGGTGTAACAAATAGTGAATTTTTAAAAAATGCTTATGAAGAACAAACTGGTAATCATATTGATTATTTTAAGTTTATTAGTGAGGTAAATAAATCTTTAGATGATTTAAAATTTTCTCGCGATATGATTCATAGAGATGTAAATGCTGGTTTTTCTGGTGGTGAAAAAAAGAAAAATGAAGTGTTACAAATAAAGATATTAAAACCTAAACTTATTATTTTAGATGAAATTGACTCTGGGTTAGATGTTGATTCCTTAAAAGTAGTTTGTGAAAATATAAATGAGTATAAAAATGAGTTTCCTGATACATCAATCCTTATTATTACACATTATCCAAGGATACTTGAGGCTATTAAACCAGATTATGTTCATATTATGAAAAATGGCAAAATTGTTAAAACTGGTGATATGTCTTTGGCATTAGAAACTGAACAAGTAGGTTATAATGAATAAAGTTATATATATTAATGATGAGAATATTAATTTTGATATAAAAGAAAATGAAACATTAGAAATATATCATTATATTGTGGATAAAAATGTTTCTGTAAATATTAATTTAAATGGAGAGTTTGCTAAAGTAAAATATCACTTAGGCATATTGGGATATAAAAGTAATAAGTGTAGTGTTAAGGTGGAACATAAATTTAGTAACACGAGTAGTGAAGTAATATGTCATGGTGTTAATGTACTAGATGGTGTGTTAGAGTTTGATATAATAGGAATTGTGCCAAAAGAAGCATATAAAGTAAGTTGCTTAGAAGAAAATCAAATAGTTAATTTAAGTAATGGAGTTGGAGTGATAAAACCTAATTTACTTATTAGAAATTATGATACATTTTCTAAGCATGCAGCATATATCGGAGAATTTAATAAAGATAAAATGTTTTATTTGATGAGTAGAGGTATAAGTAAAATAGATGCTACTAGATTAATGATGGAGGCAATGTTAATTGGTAATGGTAATAAAGAAGAAATGATTGTGAAGGAGTTTATGAATAAAATAATGGAGGTGTCTAATGGATAAAGAAACTAAAAGAGAGATTATACTTGATAATTATCAACACCCTACGAATAGAGGTTTAAAAGAAGATAAATCTTATGTCAAAGCTAATACAAGAAGTGATTCATGTATTGATAATATAGATTTAATGATGAAAATAGAAGACGGTAAGATAGTTGATGCTTGTTTTGATGGGGAAGCATGTGCAATATGTACAAGTGCAACAAGTATAATTGTTAAAAGTTTGATTGGTAAAAGTGTAGGAGAAGCAAAAGAAATAATAAGTAATTATCAAAATATGATTAATGAAGAAAAATATAATTCTGAAGTTCTTGGAGAACTTAATGTTTTTGATGAAATATATATGCAACCAGCTAGAAAAAATTGTGCACTTTTATCAAGTAAGAGTGCTGTTAAAATACTTGATGGAGTAGATAAGTAAGATGGAAATTGTTGGTTTAAGTGAAGAAAAAGTAAAAAAAATATCTGAAATAAAACATGAAAATGATTGGGTTTTAGATTATAGATTAAAAGGATATAAGTCTTTTGTAGAACAAAAGATGCCTCTGTTTGGTCCAGAAATTAATTTGAATTTTGATGATGTTATTTATTATAAAAATAATGAAGCAGATAAAAAGCTAGAGAATAATTGGAATAATATTTTAAAACCAGTTGTGGATGAACTTGATAGTGTTGGTGTTTTAGAGAGTGAAAAACATTTTGGGGGTATGGGTGTTCAATATGAAAGTGAAGTTATATACCATAATATGATTGAAGAGTTGGAAAAGAAAAATGTAATATTTACATCAATTGAAGATGCTATTAAAAGATATCCTGATTTAGTTAAAAAATATTTTGGCAAGATTGTATCTTTCACTGAAAATAAATTTGCAGCTTTAAATGCAGCAGTGTTTAGTGGAGGTTCATTTATTTATGTTCCTAAAAATACTGTGCTTGATAGACCTTTACAAAGTTATTTTAGAATAAATAGTAAAAATATGGGACAATTTGAAAGAACATTAATTATTGTAGATGATAATTCTAGTTTGCATTATGTAGAGGGGTGTACTGCGCCATCATATAGTGAATCTAGTTTGCATGCAGCAATTGTGGAAATTTATGTTGGTAAAAATTCTAAATGTAGATATTCAACGGTTCAAAATTGGGCAACAAATGTGTATAATTTAGTTACAAAAAGAGCTTTAGTGGATGAATCTGGAGTTATGGAATGGATTGATGGAAATATTGGTTCCAAAGTAACTATGAAATATCCTTGTTGTGTTTTAAAAGGAGATAATTCTAGGGGAACGTGTATAACAATTAGTGTTGCTAAGAGTGGACAAGAGCAAGATAGTGGGGCTCGAATGATTCATATTGGAAAAAATACCAAAAGTAATATTGTTTCTAAGAGTATTGCAGGAAATGGTGGAAATGCTACATATCGTGGTAAGGTTGAAATAAAGAAAAATGCTTTAAATAGTGATGCCATGGTAAAATGTGATAGTTTAATATTAGATGATAAATCAATGTCTGATACAATACCTACGAATATAGTTGGAAATGTTACAAGTAACATTGAACATGAAGCAACAGTATCAAAAATTAGTGATGATGTATTATTTTATTTGATGAGTAGAGGTATTCCAGAAGAAAGAGCAACGGAGTTAATTGTTTTAGGTTTTATTGATGAATTTAAAAGTGAACTTCCAATGGAATATGCAGTTGAGTTGAATCAATTGATAAAGAGAAATTTGTAATAAAACTATTTTTTAGTTAGGTTGACAAAAAATTGTTTGTTTGCTATAGTAAATCCAATTAGGAGGGATTATTTATGTTAAATAAGAACAATATATTTATTCAAAAAATTAATAAAGCATATGTATCAGAAGATTGTGTACAAGTAATGATTCCGTATGAAGAAAGTATGGTGGTAAAATGTATGGATGACAGAACAGATTTATATCGTTGTGAAGAAGACTGTTATTCTAGTTATATAAATAAATATATAACTGATGAAAGAAGGGAAAATTTTCCATATTCTAATATACCTATTCATACTGAAACTAGATTATTAAAGAAAATGACTGTTGTAAATCAAATATTTGATTTTGATAAATTATATGCTGTTTTTACAAAAAAAGGAAATGTTGTGTCTGTAACTTATTGTAAAGTTGTAAGAGACGGAGATTCTGCATTATTTATTAGTGGTTCTTCTAAAACTAAGGAATTTTGCATGTCAGTTGATGAGTTAAAACAATTTCGTTTAAGATGGACACCAGAGCCAAACATTAGAAATGGTAACTTTTCAAGAGAAGAAATTAAACGACAAAGAAAATTGGTTAGAAATAGACAAAATTTTGAATAAAATTTTGTTGCGAAGAAAATTTACTCTTTTTTCCTGTGAATAATAAAAATTAATGTATTATTCAGCAAATTGTGATACAATGTAAGTGGAGGATTTATGAAAAAGAAACAAATTGTTGATTTAATTACATCTGTGTTTTTAATAATATGTGGAAGTGTTATGTTATTGTTTCCCTTATTTCATTTTGTAAAAGTAAAAGGTATATTTTTAGGTGTGTTGGGAGTTTATGCAATATTAAACTTAATTAAATTTTTATTAACAAATAAAAGTAAAGATTATGAAGGATTATTTACAAGTTTAGCATCCATCATTGTATTTATTATAGCCCTTAAATTAAATATTAGCGAAGTCCCTTGGTACTTAGCTTTATGTTTACTTATTTGGATAATTCTGTTATCTCTTATAAAGCTCAAAAAAAGTGATTATTATAATGATAGGAAGAATAGAATGTGGATTATAAAGGTTATTAGTTTAGTGCTATTTATCTTGGTAGGACTTTTAACAACAATGAATTTATATTATGAAAATGATATACAAGTGTTAGTGTTGGGATATTTTTTCTTAATACATGGAATACTAGAATTATTTGACCCATTAATTATATCTTTAAAAATAAAATAACGGATGATTGGTCCGTTATTTGTTTGTAATAATAAGTTTGATAGCTGTTTTTTGCTCACCATTAATTATTATGTCATTAAATGCTGGTATGACAACTAAGTTATCTCCGGTTGGTGCTACAAAACCACGACATATAGCGATGGCTTTAATTGCTTGATTTAAAGATCCTGCTCCGATAGTTTGAATTTCCGCTTCTTTATTTTCTCTATAAATGTTTGCTATTGCACCAGCAACTTTGCTAGGGTTAGATTTTGATGAAACCTTTAGAATTTCCATTATTACCATTCCTTTCATTTAAAATATATGGAAAATTTGTATTTTTATGCTTGATTTTTTCTAAGAATTGTTTTATACTTAAATAGTAATCATTACTAATTAGGAGGTATTCGTGAAAAATACTAAACAAAAGAAAGCTATTTTAGATATAATTAATAATAGTAATAATCATTTGGATGCTTATCAAATATATGATGAGGCTAAAAAACAAATTTCTAATATTAGTTTAGGTACTGTTTATAGAAATTTAGGAGGATTAGAAAACGATAACTTAATTATAAGTTTAATGGTTAATGGTATTAAACATTATGATAAAGTTATTCCTCATTACCATTTTATATGTAAAAAGTGTTCTAAGATAGTTGATGTATTTGATGTAAAATTTCCTAAGATAGAAAAAATAGAAAATAATATAGTAAGTGATTATGAAATAGTTTTTAAGGGCATTTGTGAAGAATGCCAGAAGGAGGAAGTAAAAAATGGAATTAAAGGGAAGTAAAACAGAAGCTAATTTAATGGCTGCTTTTGCCGGAGAAAGTCAAGCAAGAAATAAGTATACTTATTATGCATCAAAAGCTAAAAAGGATGGTTATGAACAAATTGCAGCAATATTTGAAGAAACTGCAAATAATGAAAAAGAACATGCAAAAATGTGGTTTAAAGAATTACATGGAGGTAGCATTCCAAGTACAGAAGAAAATTTGCTAGATGCTGCAAACGGAGAAAATTTTGAATGGACAGATATGTACGTAGAGTTTGCTAAAGTTGCTCGTGAAGAAGGATTTGATAGAATCGCTAATCTTTTTGAACGTGTTGCTGATATTGAAAAGGCACATGAAGAAAGATATCGTAAGTTACTAAAGAATATTGATGATAAATTGGTATTTAGTAAAGATGGAGAATGTGTTTGGATTTGCCGTAATTGTGGACACATTGTTATTGGTAAAGAAGCTCCATCAGTTTGTCCAGTGTGTAATCATCCACAAAGTTATTTTGAATTAAAAGCTGAAAATTATTAAAAAGACTAGTAATTTAAAATAAATTATGTTATATTATTTTTATAAAGACGAAGAAAAAGAATAAGTAATTATGAAAACTATATAGAGATCTCTTGGTTGGTGGAAAAGAGAAAGTGGAAATAATGAAATCTATCTTTTGAGTTGGGCATTTGCCTCGGATTAAACCGTTATATAAATTAAGTTAAATAAAGGATGGTACCGTCTTTAAAAAGACTCCTTAGGTATCATTCTTTTTGTTTTTGGAGGATTTATGATAGATATTAATTTAATAAGAGAAAATAGGGAATTAGTAAAGGAAAATATTAAGAAAAAATTTCAAACTGAAAAACTTGGCTTAGTTGATGAAGTTTATGAATATGATAAAAGTTATCGCGAATGTAAAATGAAAGTTGATGAACTTAGAGCTAAGAGAAACAGTTTGAGTGCATCAATTGGTGTTTTAATGCGTGATAAAAAATTAGATGAAGTTGAAAAAATAAAAAATGAAGTAAATAAAATTAATGAAGAAATTGAAAGTGTTGAAGAAAAAGAAGAACGTTTGGAAAAAGAAATTAAAGATAGAATGCTTGTTATACCAAATATAATTGATGATAGTGTACCAATTGGGAAAGATGATAGTGAAAATGTGGAAATTGAAAAATTTGGTGAACCATTTGTGCCTGATTATGAAATTCCTTATCACGCAGATATTTGTGAGTCTTTTAAAGGATTGGATAAAGTAAGTTCTGGTAAAACTAGTGGTAATGGATTTTATTATTTAGTTGGTGATATTGCCAGACTTCATGAAGCAACACTTGCATATGCTAGAGATTTTATGATTAGCAAAGGGTTTACTTATTGTGTTCCACCATTTATGATTCATAGTGATGTTGTTACTGGGGTTATGTCTTTTCCTGAAATGGAAGCAATGATGTATAAAATTGAGGGCGAAGATTTATATTTGATTGGTACAAGTGAACATTCAATGATAGGTAGATTTAAAGGAGAAATTATTGATGAAGAAAAATTACCAATTGCAATGACTTCTTATTCACCTTGTTTTAGAAAAGAAGTTGGTGCTCATGGAATAGAAGAAAGAGGTATTTACAGAGTTCATCAATTTGAAAAACAAGAAATGATAGTTTTATGTAAGCCAGAAGAAGCAATGGATTGGTATAATAAAATGTGGAAGTATACGGTTGAATTTTTTAGAAGTATGGATATTTCTGTTAGAACTTTAGAATGTTGTAGTGGTGATTTAGCGGATTTAAAAGTTAAATCATGTGATATTGAGGCATGGAGTCCTAGACAAAAAAAATATTATGAAGTTGGATCTTGTTCTACGCTTGGAGATGCTCAAGCAAGAAGAATGGGAATAAGAATGAAAACTGATAAAGGAAATATTTTTGTAAATACCCTTAATAATACAGTTATTGCAAGTCCTAGAAGTCTTATTGCAATTCTAGAGCAACATTATCAAGCTGATGGAAGTGTTAAAATACCAAAAGTTTTACAGCCATATATGGGCGGATTAAAAGAGTTAAAACCTAAAAAGTAGTGTAAAGAAGATGTAATTCATCTTCTTTTTGTGTGTAAAAGAGTGTAAAAACTTAGGTTTGACTGTGTAGATTGATGACAATAATTGTCGAATTGCTTGTTTAATGAAAAATATAGTATAAAATGTTTATTGAAAGCGGGTTTTGGTTAATAAAAACAATATGACATGTTATCCATTTATTATCGGATGTTACATACAACCTTTCTACTTAACTTTATTCCACTCAAATTTAACCAAAACGCTTTCATTAATTATGTTTATATGTTAAAATAAAGCATTGAAGGGAAGTTATATTTATGAAAACACCTGATTTATTAGTAGCTGGGGACAGAAAAAAAGTTAATATAAAAGAAAAAAAGTTAAATTTGAATATAAAACCTTTATATAAAGGGAAAAAGTATTTTTTGAGAACTTATGGCTGTCAAATGAATGTTCATGATTCCGAAGAAATAAAATATTATTTGGAAGCGTTAGGTTATGAAGCTGTTGAAGAATTGGAAAAAGCTGATATAGTTGTTTTAAATACTTGTGCTATTAGAGAAAACGCTAAAGATAAGGTATTTGGATATTTAGGAAGATGTAAGCATTTAAAAAAAGAAAATCCAAACTTAATTATCGCTATAGCTGGTTGCTTAATGCAACAACCCAAAGAAATTGAAGAAATTCATAATCGACATCAATATATTGATATTATTATTGGCACACATAATTTGAGTGAGTTACCAAGTTTAATTGAGGAAGCAAATAATAAAAAGAATCAAAATATTGAAGTTTATTCAAATAGTGATGTGGTATTTGAAAATGTAAAATACAATAGAGATTCTAAGATAAGTGCTTGGATAAATATTATTTATGGTTGTGATAAGTTTTGTACTTATTGTATAGTTCCTTTTACTAGAGGCAGAGAAAGAAGTCGTAAAATGGAAGAAGTTTTAGATGAAGTAAAAACTTTAAAGGAACAAGGATATTTAGAAATTACTTTACTTGGTCAAAATGTAAATGCATATGGTAAAGATTTGGATTTGGGTTATGATTTTGCAACACTTTTGGAAAATGTTGCAAAAATTGGTATTCCTAGAATTAGATTTGTAACATCACATCCATGGAATTTTACTGATAGAATGGTTGATGTTATAGCTAAATATGATAATATTATGCCTTATGTGCATTTACCAATACAATCAGGTAGCGATGAGATCTTGAAAAAAATGAATAGAAAATATACTATTGAAGAATATAAAAAACTTTTTGATCAAATTAAAGAAAAAGTTAAGAATGTTGCTGTAACTACTGATATAATTGTCGGATTTCCAAATGAAACCGATGAAAATTTTCAAAAGACCTTAGATATAGTTAATTATTGTAAATTTGATGGCGCATATACTTTCATTTTTTCACCTAGAGAAGGAACTGCTGCGGCTAGAATGGAAGACAAAATTCCAATGCAAGTAAAAGAAGAAAGATTACAAATATTAAATGAAATTGTAAATAAGTACTCATTAGAAAGTAACAAAAAACTTTTGGGAAAAATAGTGGAAGTGTTAGTAATTGGTAAAAGCGAAAAAGATGATTCAAAGGTATATGGTTATACAGACACAATGAAATTAGTAAATATAGTTGGGGATGAAAATTTGATTGGCAAAATTATTCCAGTTAAAATTACAGATGCAAAAAGTTTTAGTTTAGACGGAGAATATAGTCAAGGGTAAGCCTTGACTTTTTCTGTAATTATGTACTAAGAAAGTAAAGCATATAAATCAAGGGTTGGTTAATAGAAATAGACTTATTTTCCTTACAAGTCTGTGTATATAATTTAGGTGATGCATTTTAAAAACTTGTTAAAATAAATGGATATCAGGATGTATGCCTGGAAGTAAGAATAGAAATAAAGCAAAATTAAAAATACAAAGATCAAGAATGCTAGAATATAAACCTGACATAAATCCATAAGAACAAAATAAAAAAGTTGAGTGGCGACCATCCGAAGTTGGTATGTTGAGGTGCTTAGATTTTGGAAAAACAGAAAAATATTACCATGAGGTAACTCAGATACTTGACTTTTGTTAGAAATCTAAGTTTTGGCCAATAAAAAATAACTTTTTTTCGATAAATAGGTTGACATTTGTTGGTTTGTTGTAATATAATGTTAGTGCACTTGGGAAAACACGCGCCCATAGCTCAACTGGATAGAGCGTTAGACTACGGATCTAAAGGTTGGGGGTTCGAATCCCTTTGGGCGTACCATTTAATAGTTTTGTTTGAATCGAGAAGTAGCACAATTTGGTAGTGCACTAGGTTTGGGACCTAGGGGTTGCAGGTTCAAATCCTGTCTTCTCGACCAGTTTGAATTTAGAAACTAGACTTTGTTCTAGTTTTTTTCTTGTTGCAACCCCTAGTCCTAAACTTATATTGATGTAATTAAATTTGTTTTTGAAAATATATAAAGAAATATTTTATTATTTATTCCAATTTCCATTTGACAATATGAACCCAGTAATTATTCTTTGTTTAATTAGTAATATTCTAAATAAGAATATTACCTATATAAGTATGGCGAATCATTACTACCTATTGTCAAATGTTTTCTCGGCATAAACCATTCAAATTTTTCCGTTATTTATTAAATAGATGTTGTTTTTTTGAAGAAGTAAATAAAAAAAACAAAAAAAATTAACAAATTTGTAAAAAAAACTTGCATTTGCGTCTGCCATTTGGTATAATCTTAATTGTCATCGAGAGAAATATTGGTGGCGCATTACGAGATGTAATAAGGGCGCTTAGCTCAGTTGGTTAGAGTACTTGCCTTACAAGCAAGGTGTCATAGGTTCGAGTCCTATAGCGCCCACCATTTTATTTTAGTTTATTATGTATTGCCGACATAGCGTAACTGGCAGCGCAACTGACTTGTAATCAGTAGGTTGGGAGTTCGACTCTCTCTGTCGGCACCATTGTTGGGGAGATAGCGAAGTGGTCAAACGCGGCAGACTGTAAATCTGTTCCTTCGGGTTCCATAGTTCAAATCTATGTCTCCCCACCATTGATTATTGCCTCGTAGCCAAGTGGTAAGGCATCAGACTTTGACTCTGACATTCCGCCGGTTCGAATCCTGCCGAGGCAGCCATTTATATTTTTAATGTTTTATTGTTTTGGTTCGTTAGCTCAGTCGGTAGAGCATTTGACTTTTAATCAAAGGGTCCTGAGTTCGAATCTCAGACGAGCCACCATTTAGAAAATTAACTCCATAATTAACGGAGTTTTTTGTTGAAAAACACTCTGACCCTTTGTTCATGTAACAAAATCAAATCTTGAATATATAAATATTTCTCTCTATTCCATCATCTTTGATAAAGGGCATTAGTTTTTTCCATCCAAATTTATCATAATAATTAATAAGTTTTGTGTGTAAGTATAACATGTCATAACCTAAATCTTTTAAGATATTAGGAATTGATTTTAAAAGTTTTCTTGAATATCCCATTTTTCGTTTTTCGGGAACAATATAAACATTTGCTAACCATGGAGAAAAGTTTGTATTATCATTATCATGATCTTTTATTTGATAAAAACCTACTAATTCATCGTCTTTTGTGGCTATTATTGTTATATCATTATCATCAAAAGCTTTATTATTCCATTCCTTAAGATTTTTTATAACATCATTTTTATATTTCTCATTGTGATTTAAATAAGTTATTTTTATCATTATTATCACCATTTTAATTTTAAAATATAATTTTTGATCTGTCAACTTTGTGTTAATTTAATAAAAAATATATTTCTTTTAGTTCTTCGATTTGTTTCGACATAATTTTCATTAATTGTATGGTATTATAGCAAATTAAAGGAGGAAAAATGGATTCAAATATAAAAAAGTTATTGAAAGAATTTTATTTAATTCAATGCAAAGGTTGGGTAAAAAATACTGGCTCAGGGACAAGCTCTGCTGGAACTACGCTTGAACATCTTTTTGGAAAACAAGAAGATGCATTACCTTTGCCTGATTACTTAGGAATTGAATTAAAAACAAAGTTAATTACAAGTAAATATGAGATTAGACTTTTTAGTGCTGTACTTGATAATAAGCCTGATTTAATGAATAAATTATGGCAATTATGTTCTTGGAAGTGTACAAGAAATGGTGGAACACGTAGTCTTTATGATAATTTTAATGCATTACAATACTCCAATACTCATAGAAAATATGCTTTTAAAATGCATATTAATTATGCAAAAAAATGTGTTGAATTATTATTGTATAATAACTGGGATAAGAAAAAAGTGAATATTGATATGTCATGGTCTTTTAGAGAATTAGAACAACGATTAAAAATTAAACTTTCACATATGGCTCTTGTTCATGCTGAAAAATTTGTAAATAAAGAAACTAAAGAAGAAAAATTTAAATTTTTAGATATTACTATATACAAATTAAAAAGTTTTGATGTTTTTTTAAAACTTCTAGAGCAAGGAATAATAAGTGTGGAATTAAAAATGTATCCGTTTAAAGATACTGAACGACAAGATAAGTTCAGAAATCGTGAAACAACATTTTGTATTTCTCAAGAAAATTTACCATTATTATTTGAAGAGATTGATACAAGTAATTATGTAATTAATTAAAAAAACAGCCATTTGGCTGATTTTTTTTCTACTCTACAGTAACTGATTTTGCTAAATTTCTTGGTTTGTCTATGTCACATCCATTATCTTTAGCAACTTTATATGATAAAAGCTGTAATGGTATGATTGTTAAAATTGATTGTAATATTGGATGTGTTTTTTTGATTAATATTATTTCGTCATAAAATTTTTCTTGAGGTGCTTCATTTGTTACATAAATAACGTAAGCTCCACGCGCTTTTACTTCTTTTATATTACTTATTGTTTTTTCTCGTAAGCTATCATCTGTTGAAATTGCTATTACGGGAGTATTTTTTTCGATTAATGAAATAGTTCCGTGTTTTAATTCCCCAGCTTGGTAAGCAACACTGTTTATATAAGATATTTCTTTTAATTTCAATGATGCTTCAAGAGATAGGGCGTAATCAATACCACGACCAATGAAGAAAATTTGTTTTTTATCATAAATTTTATCTGCAATAGTAGTATAATTATCATTATTTATTGTTTCTTTTATTAATGTAGGTAAACATTTATATTCTTTAACTAATTCATTAAATTCATTCTCATTAATATTTTTGTTTTCATATCCTAGATATAAAGCTATTAAACTAAATATTGCGAGTTGAGCTAAGTATGCTTTAGTGGTTGCAACAGCAATTTCAAATCCTGCTTTGATATAAGTTACATAATCAGCTTCACGAGCAATGGATGATCCTACGACATTTACAATAGCCATAGTGGTTATGTTATCTTCTTTCGCTTTTCTTAAGGCTGCAAGGGTGTCGGCAGTTTCTCCGGACTGAGAAACTAAAATTACTAAAGTATCCTTGTCATAAAAACTTTTTTTATATCTGTATTCACTAGCTACTTCAACATTTACAGGTATATTTGCATAATTTTCAATTAAGTATTTACCAACAACACCAGTATGATATGCTGATCCACATGCTACGATATCAATTCTTTTGAATTTTTTTAGATAATTAAAACTTTTTTCTAAAGATTTTATTGTTCCATCAAAATAATAATTTACAGTATCTTTAAATACTTTATCTTGTTCATTGATTTCTTTTAACATAAAATGTTCAAATCCACTTTTAGTGGCAGCATCCATTGAACCTTCAAAAGTTTTTACTTCTTTCTTAATTTCATTTAAGTTTTTGTCATATATTTTTATTTCATCTTTTGATAATTTTATAATGTCATAATCATCTAACAACATATATTTATTAGTATATGCAAGTATTGCTGGTACGTCAGATGCAACATAGAATCCATCATCACTGGTAGCTGCAATCATAGGACTTGCACAACGAGAGGCGTAAATAGAGTTATCACCATCAATTAATACTACAAATGCATATGAACCACGAATTATTTTGCTAGCTTCGTGAAGAGAAGTAATCATATCATTATTTTTACTGTATAACTTATCAAGTAATGCTGCAGCAACTTCGGTATCGGTTTCACTTGTAAATTTATATCCTTCTTTTTTTAGATCTTCTTTAATTTCAATATAATTTTCAATTATTCCGTTATGAACTAAAGTTATTTTACCGTTTTTGTGAGGGTGGGCATTTATACTGTTTGCTTCGCCATGGGTTGCCCATCTAGTATGTCCGATACCAATATTGGCATCAGTGTCCATATCTAAAGTATTTTTTAAATTTTCAATTTTTCCTTTTTCTTTTTTTATTTCAATATTGCCATTTTTTATATAAGCAATACCAGCAGAGTCGTAACCTCTGTATTCAAGAGCTTCAAGAGCCCCGATTAGTATTGGAACACATTTTTTTGTTCCGTTATATCCAATTATTCCACACATAAAAAATCCTTCCTTAATGTATGTGATATATTTTTTATTACAATGTTGATTTTGCTTTTTGTAATATATCTTTCGATTATACTAACCGTGATGTAACCCGCCGAATGTTCGATATACATCATCCTCGTTAACCACTGGGGTCTGGCGCTAACAAATAATTTTACCTCCATTAATTATTTTGTTTTCTTTATCATTATATTATATGTCTTTTCTTTTGTCAAAGATTATTATAGACTTTTTTATCTCTCTATTATATAATGTAATTGGTGATGAAAATGGTAAAAGTTGAAGGTACTTTGGAAAAGAAAAATACAAAAAATTATGATGATTATAAAAAGCGTGAACTTACTAAAACATTAATTCTTGGACTTGTTGGATTAGTATTGGTGCTAATGCCGGACACTTTAAATAAAATTTTAGGAATTATTGTTGGTGTAGTTTTATTAGTTATGGGTATTGCGGGTATTTATCAATACTTACAAAATAAAATTGGTACATCTGCTTCACTTGTTAGTGGAATATTTTATAGCATATTAGGTTCAATTATTTTACTTTATCCTGGCTCTGTGGTTAGAGCTATTGCAATTGGAATTGGTATTAGTTTAACAATCTCAGGTTTAGTAAAAGTTAAATGGTCATTTACTCTAAAAGGTTTAGACAGTATATGGGTAGGTACTTTAGTAATCGGAATATTGACAACCATTTTGGGTATAGTTCTTATATTTAGTCCTTTTTCTGGAGATGCAATTACAAAAATAACAGGTGCTTTCTTAGTAGTTGTTGCTATATTTGATTTAATAGATAATTATATTTTGCAAAAATAACTGAAAAGTTATTTTTTTAATCTTTAAAAATATAATAAATTATGATAAACTTATTATAGTGGTGAAGCATATGGATAGAATAACATTTATATTAATTGCTTTATTAGTATGGATATTAACTATTATTCTGGTAATAGTAGTTTTAAAATTAATAAATAATAAGGAAAAGAAAAAATTAAAAGCAGAGATAGAAAAGTTAGAAAAAGAAAAAAATATGGTTATTTCTGCCTCAATGTTATCAGAATTAAATAAAGTTGAAGCTTTGGTTAATAATGATGAAATGAAGGAAAAACTTGATGATTGGAAAGCTAGATTCAATGACATTAAGAATACAGAAATGCCTAAAATAACTGAAACTATAAATGATATTGAAGAATTGTTTGAAGAAAAGAATTTTAAAGATTTAAAGGGATTGGTTTTAAAAGCTGATTTTGATTTAAACACTTTAAAAACTAAAGCATCTTTTTTGCTTGAAGAAATTAAAGATGTTACATTAAGTGAAGAAAGAAACAGAGAAACGATAACTAAATTAAAAGCTGAATATAGAGAGATATTAAATACATATAAAGATTATGAAGAAGAATATGAAATTGTTAAAAATCCTTTGGAGTTACAATTTGAAAATATAGATAAACTTTTTAGTGCTTTTGAAACTTCTATGGAGCAAAATGCCTATACAGAAGTTGGAAAGATAGTAAAAGCGATTGCAGATGTAATTGGAAATTTGAAGGTCATTATTGAAGAAACTAGACCTATTGTTAGTTTGGGTAAGAATCTTATACCTAAAAAAGAAGAAGATATTAAAAATATTTATGATAAAATGTCAAAAGATGGATATAATTTAGAGTATCTAAATATTGATTATAATATTGAAGAAGCAAATAAAAAGATACAGGATATATTTCAAAGATTAAATGTATTAAATGTTGAAGATTCATTATTTGAATTAAAAACTATGCATGACTATTTTGATTCTTTATATGCTGATTTTGATAAAGAACGATATAGTAAAAAAATATATGAAGATTATAGTAGAAGTATACTTATAAAGGCTACGAAACTTGAAAAAGTAAATAATGAACTATATAAAAAAATCGGAGATATAAAATATAGTTATGATTTAACTGATGACGAAGTGAATGTTATTGCTGAAATAAAAAAAGAAATTATGGATATTAGAGCTAGTTATGATAAAGTTGTAGATATTGCTAGAAGCAAAACATTAGCGTATTCTAAACTGGCTCGAGAAATGGAAATTATTAATTCTAAGCTTGTTAGAACCGAAGAAAAATTAAATGGAGCTTTAAAAACTTTAGGTAGTTTAAAAGAAGATGAGTTGAGAGCTCGAGAACAATTAGATGAAATTAAAAGAATTTTATCTCAAACTAAAGAAAAAATAAGATCTTATAAATTGCCAACAATCCCTAAAAATTATTATGTAGAAATATCTGAGGCTATGGAAGCTATAAATGAACTTGTAAAAGAATTAGATAAAAGGCCTATATCAATAAAAATATTAAATTTAAGAGTAGATACTGCAAGAGATTTAGTATTAAAAGTGTATAATACTGTAAATGAAACTGTTAAAACTGCAAAAATGGCAGAAACTGCAATAGTGTATGGAAATAGATATAGAGTTACAAATAAAGAAGTTGATTTTGGTCTTAGTAAAGCAGAAAGTGCATTTTTAAAAGGAAATTTTAAAAGTAGTTTAGAAAATGCAATTAGTGCAATAAATATTGTAGAACCTGGGATACATAAAAAACTGTTAGAAGAATCTCAAAATTAAGGAAGTGATATTTTTTGATATATTTAGATTATAGTGCTACAACACCGGTTGATATTGATGTTTTTGATACTTTATCAAAAGTTACTAAAAATTACATAGGAAATCCTAATTCTATGCATAGTTTAGGACAAAAATCTATGGAGTTACTTGAGAGTGCTACAAAACAAATTGCGGATATTTTCGGGGTTAGTTCAAATGAGATTGTTTATACTGGGGGTTCAACAGAATCTAATAATATGGCAATAATCGGAGCTGCATTAGCTAATCATAAAAAAGGAAAACATATAATTGTTTCAAAACTTGAACATCCTTCTATTTATGTAATATGTGATTATTTAAAATCAATTGGATTTGAAATAAGTTATGTTAAAAATGATAGTGATGGTTTAATTGACTTTGATGATTTAAAAAAATTGATTAGAGAAGATACAATTTTGGTAAGTATAAGTGCCGTTAATTCTGAAATTGGAATAAGGCAACCGTTAAAGATGATTAGACAAATTATAAAAAAAGAAAATATAGGAACTGTTTTTCATTCTGATATGACACAGGCAATAGGTAAAGTTAGTGTTAATATGCGAGACACAGACTTAGCAAGTGTTTCGGGCCAAAAGATTTTTGGACCGAAAGGAATTGGTTTTTTATATAAAAGTAGTATGATAAAAGTAACACCACTTTTATATGGGAGTACAAAAGAAAATATTAATCCAGGTACACCACCACTTCCTTTAATTGCAGCCTTATCTAAAGCTGTTAGACTTGCTAATGAAAATCTAGAAAAAAAAGAAAGATTTGTAACTTTATTAAATGAGAAAATAGTAAATACTTTAAGTAAATATCCAAATATTTTATTTAATAAAACAAAGTATAGTATTCCACATATATTAAATATAAGTATTATGGATGTAATGCCTGAGGTAATGGTACATGCACTTGCTAATCATGAAATATATGTAAGTTCGAATACGGCTTGTTCAAGTGGGGAAGTTTCAAATGCAGTTTTAGCTGTATACAATGATTTAAATAGAGCAAAGCATACTATTAGAATTAGTTTATCTCATGTAACAACAACTGAAGAAATAAATAGATTTCTTGAAGTATTTAAAGAAGAATATGAAAAATTAAGTAAATTACAATAAAACTATTTAAAATAATAGTTTTTTTTGTTAAAATACTTTTTGAAATGAGAGATGTGTTTTGAAAAAAATAATTATTATAAAATATGGAGAATTAAGTACTAAGAAAGATAATAAAAATTATTTTATTAGTAAATTAAAAGATAATATTGAAATAACTTTAAAAAATATAAATCATAATACTTATTATGATTTTGGAAGAATGTTTGTAGAAACAAAAGATACAGATGAAGTTATTAGTCACTTAAAAAATGTTTTTGGTATTCAAGGAATGTTTATTGGTTATACAAGTAATAAGACTGAATTGGAAGATATAAAAAGTGAAGTACTTGGGTTACTTCAAAATAAAGATTTTAATACATTTAAAGTTGTTACTAAAAGAAGTAATAAAAATTATCCAATTAATTCGATGGATGTAAGTAGAATGATTGGGGGACACATACTAAAAAATATTGATTGTAAAGTTGATGTACATAATCCAGATATTGTGGTAAATATTGAAATTAGAAATGATGAAATATTATATTATTTTGAAGAAATTAAAGGACTTGGAGGATATCCAGTTGGTACTTTAGGAAAAGGACTTTTAATGCTAAGTGGGGGAATAGATTCACCAGTCGCAGGATATCTTACTATTAAACGTGGGGTAAAACTTGAAGCAATATATTTTGAAAGTCCTCCGCATACTAGTGATCAAGCTAAAGAAAAAGTTATTAAACTTGCTCGTGTTCTTGCTAAATACAATACTGAGGTAAAAATTCATGTTATTAACTTTACAGAAATTCAAGAAACTATTCTTAAAAATATTCCTCATGAATATTTAATTACAATAATGAGAAGAATGATGTATCGTATCAGTGCTATTATAGCTAATGAAAATAAATGTAATATTTTAGTAAATGGAGAATCAATTGGTCAAGTTGCAAGTCAAACACTAACTAGTATGAGAGCTATAAATGAAGTAGTGAAAATGCCTGTTATAAGACCTGTTGCATGTTTTGATAAATTAGAAATAATTGATATATCTAAGAAAATTGGTACATTTGATATTTCAACACTTCCTTATGAAGATTGTTGTACAGTGTTTGTTCCAAAGCATCCAGTTATTAATCCAAATGGAGCATTATGTGAAGAATATGAAACCTTAATTCCTTATAAAGAACTAATTTATAAATCAATAAAAGAACATACTACAATAAAGGTAGGTATAAAGGAAGAAAATAAATTTAGTGATTTGTTATAATTTTATTAAAATTAAACATAATATTACCAAGGTGATATTATGTTTTTTAAAAATGCAAATTATTATAAAGGTTATGATATTGATAATAAGAGTAGATTAGAAAGATTACAAAATGAATATGCTAATCCATATGGTTATAATTTAGAAAGTAATGAAAGAAGAGAAATTGATTACGAAAAAAATGCGATTTTTACTAATCAAAATGTGATTAAAAATAAAGAATATAATACAAAATAAAAAAAATATGTAAAAAAAGCCACAAATCTCACTATTGTGTAAATATAGGGCTTTTTTTTTTTTTTTTTTCAGTTAAAATGGGTATGTAAAATAAAATATCCGTGCGTGATATTGTTATGGAGATGATGTCAAATGAAGAAAAAATATATTATATTTTCTATAGTTACTTTAGTTTTATTGGTTGCCCTTATTACAAGTTTTAATTATTTTAAAACTACAAATACTTATATTGATGATAGTTTTAATAATCAAACTAAGATAACTAAAGGAATATCCATGAATTTAGAACAAACAGCAGGAGCTGGAGATTATAAGACAGTTACTCAGAGTGGGTGGCCAACAGAAGGATATAAGTTTAATTCTGAACTATCTAGATGCGAAAATGGAAGTGAAATAAGTTGGGATGATACAAAGAAAGCAGTGATAGTTTCAGGTAATTTGTCAGATAAATGTTATGTTTATTTTGACATTTATCAACCAACATTAGCTGAATATATAAAATCTCAATATACAGGAAACCAAGGGGATAATGCACTATATTATCATAACTCCACTTTAACAAATGGTGCTGGGGACAATTCATATAGATATGCCGGAGCAAGTGATAGCGTAAATAATTATATTTGTTTAGGTTCAGATGCTGCCACATGTCCAGATGCAAATTTATTTAGAATAATAGGAGTATTTGGAGACCAAACAAAAGTAATAAGAGCAAAATCAGTTGGTAACCAAAAATGGGATACGAATGGTTCAAATACATGGTCAAGTTCAAGTTTAAATACATATTTAAATGGAGAATATTTAACAAGTTTAGGAACATTAAAGAATAAAATAGCCACAACAACCTGGAAAGTTGGTGGAGGTTCATGGGATAATATAGGAAAATCAGTACCGGCAACAGCATATCAATATGAAGTAGGAAGTAGTGCATCAAGTATAACATATGATGCAAAAATAGGATTAATGTATGTGTCAGATTATTATTATGGTGCAAGTCCAAGTGCATGGACACTAATGGGATATAATAGTGATGCCACGAAAGATTATAGAGCAGCAACGAGTACAAATTGGTTATATTTAGGTTCTTATGAATGGACTATTTCGCGCTTTTCCGGCTATGCGGGTAGTGCGTTCCGTGTGGATAGCACTGGCGATGTCGACTACTACGTTGTGACTTATAGCTATGGTGTGCGCCCGTCCTTCAATCTTGAGTCTTCGGTAAAATATGTATCAGGGTCAGGAAGTATGAGTGACCCGATTCGTGTGAACTAAAATCGGAAAACTTGCTTGTCTAGCGACGGAGGTGCTAAGCAAGCCGGCGATAAAAATGGAGACGTGGTGTAATTAGAATAAATTAAGCAAAATATTATAATGTGTTCATAAGAGATATTTGTAACAAGAAGCAGTTTGATAGGTGTTGAGACGAAAGAAGACGTACATCCAATATTAGAAATAGTAGATGTATATCTTGCCAAAATCATAAAAACTGATTATGCTATAATTAAAAAAGAAAGAATTCATTAGAATATTTATTATACTTGTTAGTATGTAATGATGAAATGATCCTTAGAGAAGTATATGAACTAGGTGAAACAAGTGGTGCTGAGCAAAATAAAGTTGAAATTGCATTGAATATACTTAAAAAGAATATGGATACTAAGCTTATTTGTGAAGTAATTGGCTTAACTCATGATGAACTAAATATAATTAAAAAAAGAATTGAATAAAAGAGCTGAAACTCTTTTATTTTTTTTGCTTTTAGTGTAAAATATTTTTTGTGGTGATTTAAATGAAAACAGTTTTTATTTCTGGAGCTTCAAGAGGCCTTGGAGCTATAATTGCAAAAATATTTGCAAGCAATAATTATAATATTATTATAAATTATAATAAAAGTGAACATAAAGCTATTAATTTAAAGAAAGATTTAGAAAGTAAATATAATATAAAATGTTTTCTATATAAATGTGATGTATCAAATGAATTTGAAGTTAAAGATATGTTTTTAAGAATTAAAGGTGAAATAGGTAATATAGATTGTGTCATTAATAATGCAGGTATTTCTTTAGATAATAGTTTAATTGATAAAACATATGATGAATTTATGAAAGTAATTAGTGTTAATTTGCTGGGAACTTATTTAATAAGTAAATATTCTTTAGAAGTATTAAAAAAAGGCTGTATAATTAATATTGCAAGTAATAATGTTTACGAAGGAAGCTATATTGAAAGTATTGATTATGATGCATCTAAAGCTGGCGTAATAAGTTTAACACATAGTTTGGCACGATTTTTAGCTCCGAATATTCGTGTTAATGCTGTGGCACCAGGATGGATTTTAACTGATATGACTAAAGACTTAGACTTAAACTTTAAAAAATTTGAAGAAGATAAAATACTACTTAAGAGATTTGGAAAGTCAGAAGAAATAGCTGATGCAGTATATTTCCTTGCAAGTAATGAATATGTAAATGATTGTATTTTAAGAATAGATGGAGGTATTAGATGAATATTGATATAAAAAGTGCAGAAAATAAATTGATAAATGTTTTTAATAATATTGATGATGTTTGTTTTTATAATAGCCAAAAAGTAATTAAAGCTTTTTGGCAAGCAAACATTAGTGAAACTGATTTTAATTCTACGACTGGATATGGATATGGTGATGTAGGTAGAGATAAAATTGAAAAAGTATATAGTGACATATTTGAAACTGAGGCTGCTTTAGTTAGAAATCAATTTATATCTGGTACTCATGCTTTATCTACAGCTTTTTTTGCTCTTTTACGACCTGGTGATTTGCTTTTGTCAATTACGGGAAAACCGTATGATACATTAGATAGTATTATAGGTTTTAACGATAATCAAAGTAGTTTGAAGTCTTTTGGTATTAGATATGATCAAATTGATTTAAAAAATAATTGCTTTGATTATGAAGCAATAAGTAAATATTTAAAATTAAATAAAGTAAAAGTAATAGAAATACAAAGATCTATTGGGTATAGTACACGAAGTAGTATTGGCATAGAAGATATAGATGAAGTAATAAGACTTGTTAAAGGTATAGATAAAGATATTATAGTGATGGTTGATAATTGCTATTGTGAGTTTGTCGGAAAACTTGAACCTACACAAGTTGGGGCAGATATTTGTGTTGGTTCATTAATTAAAAATCTTGGCGGAGGTATTGCATCAAATGGGGCTTATATAGTTGGTAAAAAAGATTTAATTAATCTGTGTAGTGAAAGACTTAATGTGGCCGGAGAGGCGAGTGATGTTGGTCCGAGTTTGGGAGCTAATAAAATGTTTTTACAAGGGTTATATATGGCACCATCAGTTGTGGCAAATGCTTTAAAAACTTCTGTTTTGGCTGCCTATCTTTTAGAAGAAATGGGTTATAGTGTTAATCCTAGGTGGAATGATGAAAGAAATGATATTGTACTAGCTATAAAGTTCAACGATAAAGAAAAGCTAATAAAATTTGTGGAAGGAATCCAAAGTGGAAGTGCAATAGATGCAAATGTTTTACCGGTAGCTTCAAGTATGCCTGGATATGATGATGAAATAATTATGGCATCAGGATCATTTACTCAAGGATCATCTATTGAAATATCGTGTGATGGACCTTTAAGAAAACCATATATCGCTTATTTACAAGGTGGACTTACCTATGAATATGGGAAAATTGCTTTAATTAAAGCTTTAGAAAAAATAATGTAGATATAAACACTAAAATATGATAAAATGTTTAGGAGGTGAATCTTATGTTTGTTGATGAATTAACTGTAAAACTTATGGCTGGTTCTGGAGGAGATGGGTGTACATCTTTTAGAAGAGAAAAATTTGTTCCGATGGGAGGACCTGATGGGGGAAATGGTGGTCGTGGCGCAAGTATTATTTTTAAGGTTGATAAAAATTTAAAAACGTTAGTTGATTTAAGTTATAAAAAAATAATAAAAGCTCCGAAAGGGGAAAACGGTAAGGGTTCTAATAAATATGGTAAGAATGCTGAAGATGTAATTATTTGTGTTCCAGAGGGAACAACTATTATTGACTTAGAAAATAATGAAGTAATAGCAGATTTAATTAATGATAAAGAAGAATTTGTGGTTGCTCGTGGGGGAAGAGGTGGTAAAGGCAATAAGTCTTTTGCTACTCATGACGTTCCAGCTCCGAAATTTAGTGAAAAAGGAGAGCCTGGAGAAGAAATACAGGTTAGACTTGAACTAAAAGTTTTAGCAGATGTTGGACTAGTTGGTATGCCGAGTGTTGGAAAATCAACATTGCTTTCTGTTATAAGTGCATCGAAGCCTAAAATTGCTGCATATCATTTTACAACCCTCAATCCAAACCTAGGCATGGTTAAGTTAAAAAATGGTAAGAGTTTTGTTATGGCAGATTTACCAGGATTAATTAAAGGTGCAAGTGATGGCGTTGGTCTTGGAGTAGAATTCTTAAAACATGCGATGCGCACAAGAATTATTGCTCATGTAGTGGATATGGGTTCTAGTGAAGGAAGAAATCCAATCGAAGACTATAAAATTATTAGAAATGAAATTGAAAAATATAGTGAACTATTAAAAAATAAAAAGGAAGTTGTTATTGCCACAAAAATGGATTTAGAAAATGGTAATGATAATTTAGAAAAGTTTAGGAAAGCTTATCCAAAGTTAGAAGTAATGCCTGTTAGTGCTTTTAATATGAGTGGTATTGATGAAATGATGGATAGATTAATGGAAATTCTTGATGAAACACCTAAAGAAGAATTGTATCCAAAAGAACAGTTTAAAATATATAAATTTGAAGATAATTTACCTTATAAAATTAAAAAAGATGGTAATATTTGGATTGTTAGCGGAAAAGAAATTGAAACACTTCTTCTTATGACTAAGTTCAATGAAGATGAAGGTGTTTTAAGATTTGCTCGTAAATTTAAAGGTATGGGCATTGAAGATGAATTAGAAAAAATGGGGGCTAAACCTGGAGATGAAGTACAAATATTAGACTATATGTTTACCTTCAAAGGTTAAGACATCATCTATTTTTAAACCATAACTAGAGTTTTTAGGTAATAATAAGACTTTAGTTTTTTTCTTGTCTTTTAGGCATTTTATATATTTAAACCTTGGCATGTTAAGATACTTCATCAAAATTCTATTTCTTTCATCTATAATAAGACAATCTAATTCCTTTTTAGTAAATTTAAAATAACTATTTTTATTTTTTAATATTTTAATTATTGTTGTGTTCATGTTTAATTATATGAAATTTATTGATAAAGTTTGCTATTTTTGTTATTATATTAATGGTGGTAATATGTTTGGTTATATAAAAGGTAATGTAACAGAAATAAATAGTAATAGTATAATTATTGAAACGAATGGAATAGGTTTTTTAATTTTTGTTCCAAATCCATTTTGTTATGAAATAGATCAAGAATATAAAGTGTATGTTTATAATAAAATCGGAGAAGATGAGTATAGTTTATATGGATTTAAAGAAAAAGAAGAATATGAATTATTTTTAAAACTTATTAGTGTTAAAGGTTTAGGTGCTAAACTTGCTTTACCAATATTGGCAACGGGATCAATTAACGGTATTGTTGATGCTATAAATAGAGAAAATATTTTATATCTAACTAAGTTTCCTAAAATTGGAGAAAAATTGGCACGTCAAATTGTTCTTGATTTAAAGGGTAAAATAGATATTGAAGTAAGTGAAGATGTTTTAGATGATACACAAGACTTGATAGATACATTAAATGCATTAGGATATAAGAATGCAGAAATTAAAAAAGTTATTGGCCAAATTGATAAGTCTATTTCTTTAGAAGAACAAGTTAAAGAAGCGTTAAAACTTTTGTTAAAGTAGGTGAGTTATGAAAAAAAATGGGTTTACTTTAGTGGAATTATTGGCAGTTATTGTGATACTTGCTATAGTTACTTCAATGGCAAGTGTTGGTGTTTCTTCTTTAAGAAAAGGAATTAATAAAAGTATGTGGAATAGTACTGTCGAATTAATAGAAAATGGTGCAAAGAATTATTGTTCTGATAAAAAGACGCAAATTAAAAATATAGATGTTTCTAAAAATAAATGTATGATTAATGGAAAAAAATATGTTCCGTGCTTAACTATTAAAGTTGAGGATTTGCTCGAAAGAAAATATGTTAATACTAAAAATTATGCAATAAGAAATAATGAAAAAATAAAAGTTTTAGTAAATAATACTGTTATAAAAAGTGATAATGAAACAGAAAACTTTAAAAATGGATATTATGTAAATGATGGAAAAGTGTATATTTATATAGAAAATGATTTATGTTATGCAAAATATATTGGATTGTAAAAATGCAAAAACTCGTCAATTCGACGAGTTTTATAATGTTTCTATTTCATTTGCTTGTGTTGTTTTTCCAATGAAGGCATTTTTGATATCTTCTTCATCTTCCCCAATATCATCATCAACATCTATGACACGAAGTATCTCTTCAACACTTGTAAGTCCAGCAACAACTTTTTCTAAGCCGTCTTCAAGTAGACTTGTTACGTCTGATTCTTTATATACTAAATGTCTTAGCTCATTTTTTCTAACATTGTTGGTTATGGCATCACGAACATTTTGGTTTATTTCTAGAACTTCATGAAGGGCAATACGACCTGTGTAACCATTTATACATTCACTGCATCCGTGTGGAGTATAAACATTGTTAACTTCTTTATGTAATACTTTTTCAAAAAGAGTTTTTTCATAATTTGTTGTAGGCCTGCTTGTACGACATTTTGGACAAAGTCTTTTAACAAGTCTTTGAGATATAATACCTGTTAAGGCACTACCCAATAGGTATCTTTCAACTTCCATATCAAGTAATCTTTCGATTGTATTTAATGAGTTATTGGTGTGGATTGTAGATAATACTAAATGTCCAGTTATTGATGCACGAACTGCAATACGCGCTGTTTCATCATCACGAATTTCTCCGATCATTATAATGTCTGGGTCTTGTCGAAGAATACTTCTTAGGGTTGCTCCGAATGTTAAACCTATATCACTCATTACTTGAACTTGATTTATTCCTTCGATTTTCATTTCAACCGGATCTTCAACAGTAATAATGTTTTTAGAAACGGTATTAAGTATTTGAAGAATACTATAAACGGTAGTTGATTTACCAGATCCGGTAGCACCAGCTACGAGGATAATTCCATTTGGCATTTTTATTAATTTGTTTATTTTTTCTAAGTTTTTTTCTGATAGACCGAGATTTTCTAACCCGGAACTTGACATTGTGTAATTTAAGATACGAATAACTATTTTTTCACCATCAACTATAGGTAGGGAAGATACACGAAGGTCTAAGTCAATTTGGTCAGATAAGTTTTTAATTGCACCATCTTGTGGTAATCTTGATTCTGTTATATTCATTCCACTAATAATTTTAATTCTAGTTAAAAGGTTCTTTTTTACAAATGCTGGAACTTTGGCATACTCTAATAATTCCCCATCGACTCTAATGCGGACATTAAGGTAATCTTCAGTTGGATCAAAATGGATGTCTGATGCTTTTTTGTTTATAGCATCGATGATCATTTCATTTACGATATCAACAACAGGTTTATTTTCGTAGTCAAAATCTCTAAACATCTGTATCACACAATTCCTTTATTCTTTTATTATTATACACTATATTTTAATTTTCTACAATGTATAATTGATAAATTTTTATAAAATTTTAAATTTTAAATAAAGTGTGGTTATCACGCAAAGAAAAGCTTGACTTTTATGCAAGAATTATGCTATATTGTTTTTAGCAAAGATGATTTGCATAAACATTTAATTTTGCATGTTGGATGCTACCATTTGTTGGCTGCATCTAAATCAACACGGTTGATTTAGATGCTTTTTTCTATTTATTTTAATATTAAAACTAAAATAAGTAAGATTATGATTGTCCATAATCCCAAGATAAGAAAATCTTTCTTGTGCATTAGGTATCACCTCACTTTCGTTTTTTACTTAAATGAGGCAGTATCCAATCAACTGAATATTCCAATAAAAGTATAACATAAGACATTTGTATTGGCAATATAATATCACAATTAATTACATAAAATGTTGCTATTTTTTAAAAGTAAACAAATAACTATTTCAATAATAAGTAAACACTTTTACTTAAACTAGTAATGGTTAAATAAAAGAAAATATTTTAATTGACTTGCAAATATTTGTTTGTTACAATTAAATTGTACAAATTGATAAAATGGTGTTGGATATTTTATAGTTTTGTTATATAATAAATCTAGTGTGTAAGGTGGTGTTTGAGATTGAATATAGGAATTGATATAGATAATACATTAACTAATACAAGTATTGTTTCAAATACCTTAGTAAAACAAGATATATTATATCGTGGTGCAAATGATTATCATGATTTAAATAATGAAGATAAGAAAGATTTCTTATCTAAATATCTTAAACAAATTGTGTGGAACGTAAATATAAAAGATGATGCATTAGAGGTATTAAAATATTGGAAAAGTAAAGGGTACAAATTAGTATTTATTACTGCTAGAGGAGTAGAAGAAACAAATAATAAAAGTAATATAAGTTCAATTTATTTATCTAGTTTGTATTTTATATATAATGCTGTTCCTTTTGATGAATTAGTATTTTTTCAAGAAAATAAAAGTGAAGTATGTAAAAAATATAATTTAAATGTATTTATAGATGATAAAGAAAGGGTATTAACTGAAGTAAAGAATGTTGGTGTTAATACAATTAGAATAACCAATGAATGTGTAAGCAATCATAAAATAGTACATAATTGGCAAGAAATTAAAGATTATGTTGATAGTCTGGGGGAGTAAGTAATGGATGAAAGATTAATAGATGCTAATCCTACATATGAAGATATATTTGATAAAAATATAAGACCTGAATATTTAGATGAATATGTCGGACAAGATAAAATCAAATCAAATTTAAAAGTATTTATTGAAGCAGCAAAGATGAGAGATGAACCATTGGATCATGTTTTACTATATGGTCCTCCTGGATTAGGAAAAACTACACTTGCTCATATAATTGCTAATGAACTGGGAAGTAACTTAAAGACTGCGACGGGTCCAGCAATTGAAAAGAGTGGAGATTTAGCAGCGATACTTTCTAATTTGGAACCTGGTGATGTTTTATTTATTGATGAAATACATAGGATTCCATCATTTGTTGAAGAAATACTTTATTCGGCGATGGAAGATTTTACAATAAATGTCGTAATAGGTACAGATGGTAAAAGTAGATCAATTAAAATAGATTTGCCACCATTTACTTTAGTGGGTGCTACTACTAGAGCGGGAGATTTATCAAGCCCTTTAAGGGATAGGTTTGGTATTGTAAATAAACTTGAATTTTATACGAATGATGAACTTGCTAGTATTGTAAAGAGAACTAGTAAAGTAATGAATATGAATATAACAAATGATGCTGCAATTGAACTTGCTAAAAGAAGTAGAAAAACACCAAGAATTGCTAATAGATTATTTAAAAGAGTTAGAGATTTTGCCTTAGTTGAAGGTGATGGCATAATTGATTTGAATATCACGTTAAATGCCTTAGATAGATTAAATGTTGATCAATATGGTCTAGACAATATCGATATAGAGTATTTACAAGCCTTAATAAATAAATTTAATGGCGGTCCGGTGGGAGTTGAAACAATATCTACGGCGATTGGGGAAGAAATATCTACGATTGAAGATGTTGTGGAACCGTTTTTGTTACAAGAAGGTTTTATTAAAAGAACTAGAAGTGGTAGAGTGGCAACAGAACTTGCTTATAAACATTTAGGCATTGATCATAATATGACATTGTTTTAAAAGGAGGGATTAGATGATTTTAGATGGAAAGAAGTTAAGAGATGAATTGCTTATTTCTTATAAAGAAAAGATAAGTAAAGATAATTTAAGCATTACTTTAGCTATTATTTTAGTTGGTGATGATGAAGCAAGTAAATTATATATTAAAAATAAAGAAAAATATTGTAGTATGGTAGGTATTAATGTAATAAAATATTTGTTACCTAAAGAAACAAACGAAGAAGAATTAATATCTTTAATAAAAAGTTTGAATGAAAAAGAAGAAGTAACTGGTATTATTTTACAAAGTCCTGTTCCAAGTAATATAAATTTTGATAAATGTAGTGGCCTTATAAATGAAAATAAAGATGTTGATGGTTTTACAAAAGAAAATGTTTATAATTTATATTTAAATAAAAAGAGTATTTTACCATGTACAGTTAAAGGTATTATAAAATTATTAGATAGTTATAATATTCTATTAAGTGGTAAAGATGTTGTAATAATTGGAAGAGGTAATATAGTTGGTAAACCTTTAGCAATGGCATTAGAAAATAGAAATGCAACAGTAAGTTTATTACATAGTAAAACTAAAGATATGATTAAATATACTAAAAGTGCAGATATTGTAGTGGTGGCTTGTGGGGTTCCTAAGTTAATTAAAAGTAATATGATAAAACAAGGGGCTGTTGTAATAGATGTTGGTATATCACGAACTGATACAGGCATTATTGGAGATGTAGATTTTGAAAGCGTTAAAGATGTAGCGTCATATGTTACTCCGAATCCTGGTGGAGTTGGTCCGATGACTGTTGCAATGATTATTGATAATTTAATAGAAATGAGTGAGGTATAAGATGAATAAAATTATTGAAACTGCATTAAGAAATGAAAGAAAAAGACAAGAAGAAAATATTGAATTGATAGCAAGTGAAAATTATGTATCTAATGATATATTAAAATTACAAGGAAGTATACTAACTAATAAATATGCTGAAGGATATCCTGGGAAAAGATATTATGGCGGATGTGAAAATGTTGATGTTATTGAAGAATTAGCGATAAATTATGCTAAAGATTTATTTAAAGCTGAATTTGCTAATGTTCAACCTCATTCAGGTTCTAGTGCTAATATGGCTGTTTATAGAGCATTGCTTGAGCATGGGGATAAAGTGATGGGAATGAATTTATCTAATGGCGGACATTTAACTCATGGTCATAGACTTTCATTTAGTGGTCAAGATTATGAAATAGTTGATTATGATGTAAATATTGATACTGAATATATCGATTATGATGAATTAGAAAAAAGAGTATTAGAAGAAAAACCAAAGATGGTAATAGCTGGGGCTAGTGCTTATTCAAGAATAATAGATTTTAAAAGATTTAGAGAGATTTGTGATAAGGTCGGGGCTTATTTAATGGTTGATATGGCTCACATAGCAGGACTTGTAGCAGCAGGACTTCATCCGTCACCGGTTGGTTATGCGCATGTTGTAACAACAACTACTCATAAAACCCTAAGAGGGCCTCGTGGAGGATTAATTCTAACTAATGATGCCGAAATTGCTAAAAAAATTAATAAAGCAGTTTTTCCTGGTATTCAAGGTGGACCTCTTATGCATGTGATAGCTGCAAAAGCCGAATGCTTTTATGAAGCAATGCAACCAGAATTTAAAGAATATCAAATGCAAGTATTAAAAAATATAAAGACTTTGTCTGAGACTTTATCTAATGAAGGATTTAGAATTATTTCTGGAGGAACTGATAATCATTTGATTTTAGTAGACGTTAAAAGTACATGTGGGTTAACTGGTAAAGAAGCTCAAAATTTGCTTGATAAAATTCATATTACAACAAATAAAAATACAATACCAAATGATTCAGAATCTCCGATGGTAACTAGTGGATTAAGACTAGGTTCACCAGCGATGACGACACGTGGACTTAAAGAAAGAGATTTTGAACAAATTGGTTTAATTATTTCAAAAGCTTTAAAAAATAGTGATAATGATGAAGTATTAAATAACTTAGAAAAAGAGGTATTAGAAATAACAAGTAAATATCCTTTGTGGTATTAGTGAGGTAAATATGTCAAAGTGGGATAAAGATTATATTAAATTATGTAAAAAAATATTGAGTGATGGGGTAGAAGTTGAAAATAGAACAGGTATTAATACAATAAAAATACCAAGTTATCATTTAGAATTTAATTTACAAGAAGAATTTCCATGTCTTACAACTAAGCAATTATATTTTAGACAAGCAATACTTGAAATGTTATGGATTTATCAAGCACAATCTAATGATGTAAGATGGTTACAAGAAAGAAACGTTCATATTTGGGATGAATGGGAAATTGCTGAAGATGGTAAATGGAGAGCTAATCAAAATGTTTTAGAAAATGGAAAATTAGTAAAAAAAGATATTGAAAAAGATTTCGGGGTAGAATATGCTCACACGATTGGAACAGCTTATGGATTTATTGTGAAAAAATTAGGTTTAATGGATCGTTTGCTAGATACTTTGAAAAATAATCCATTAGATAGAAGGATGGTTATGTCTTTGTGGCAAGACGAATATATTCCTACCGCAGTACTTCCTAGTTGTGTTTGGTCTAGTGAATGGGATGTTACAGATGGATATTTAAATATTTGGGTTCATCAAAGAAGTTGTGATGTTCCTTTAGGTCTTCCGTTTAATGTAACACAATATGCTGTACTTTTATCTTTAGTTGCTCAAGTTAGTGGACTTAGACCAGGTACAATTAATTATAGTATTAAAGATGCCCACATTTATGTTAATCAAGTTGATGGTATTAAAGAACAAATTAAACGATTTGAAGAAAATGGCGATTATGAAGCACCAAAATTGTGGATTAATCCAGATATAAAAAAATTTAAAGATTTTGATAATTCTACAGAATTAAAAGATATTAAAGTTGTAGATTATAAGCATATGGGACCAATTAAGTTCCCTCTTGCACAGTAGAGGTAAAAATGATCAGTATCATAGCAGCTATAGGAAGAAATAGAGAACTCGGTCAAGGTAATCAATTAATTTGGCATATTAAAGAAGATTTAAAGAATTTTAAAAATATAACTATGGGAAAATATATCATAATGGGTAAAAATACATATGAATCTTTACCTAAACATTTAGAAGGAAGAAAGTATATAGTATTATCTAGTTCTTTAAGTAATATAGAAAATGGCTTGTTGTTTAATGACTTTAATAAGTTATTAGAATTTGTTAAAGATTTAGACGAGGAAGTAATGGTAATTGGTGGGGCAAGTATATATAAACTGTTTTTACCATATGCAAGTAGGCTTTATTTAACTTTAATAGATAGTGAAGCAAAAGCAGATGTATATTTTCCAGAATTTGATAAAAATGATTATAAATGTAATGTTGTAAGTAGTAGTGAAGTTGATGGACTAAAATATAGTTTTGTAATATATGAAAGGCGATGAAATAAATGAAAGGTAAATTAATAGTAATTGAAGGAACAGATTGTTCTGGTAAAGAAACACAAGTAAAAAAGGCTGTAGCAAGATTTAAAGATATGGGAGTAAATGTATATAATTATTCCTTTCCAATGTATGATACTCCGACGGGGAGAATTGTTGGAGGTCCTTATTTAGGTAAATCTTATATTGGACCTGGGTGGTTTGCTGAGGGTGCTGCAAATGTTGATGCTTTGACGGCTTCAGCTTATTATGCTGCTGATAGAAGATATAATATTGGTATTATAAATAAACATCTTGAAGATGGAGATATTGTTATACTTGATAGATATGTTGAATCTAATATGGCTCATCAAGGAGGAAAATTAAAGACTCGTGAAGAAAGAGAAAAAATGTATCAAAAATTAGATGAATTAGAATTTGGTATTATGGAATTACCTAGACCTGATGCAGTAATTTTTCTTTATATGCCTTTTGAGTATGCGGCAGTGTTAAAGAAAAATAGGGAAGAAACACCAGATCAACATGAATCAAATAAAGCTCATTTGGAGCAAGCTGAAAAAGCATATTTGGAATTAACGGAAAAATATGGTTATATTAAAGTAACTTGTGTTAAAGATGATTGTATTAGAACAATTGATGATATTAATGATGAAGTTGTAGAAAAAATAAAGGATATTATTAAATGAATATAGAAGAATATAATTATGATTTGCCAGAAAAATTTATTGCTCAAACACCTCTTTCTAATCGTAGTGATTCTAAACTATTGTTACTTAATAAAGATAATGGAGTTATAAAAGAAGAAGTATTTAAAAATATTATTAATTATTTAAATAAAGGTGATGTATTAGTTTTAAATGATACAAAAGTAATACCCGCAAGATTAATTGGAGAAAAAGAAGATACGAAAGCAATAATTGAATTATTACTTTTAAAAGATATTGAAGGTGATATCTGGGAATGCTTAGCTAGACCTGGAAAAAGATTACATGTAGGTACTGTTATAGTGTTTGGAAATGGAAGTTTAAAAGCGAAAGTAATAGAAAAATTAGATGAAGGTATTGTACATGTAAAATTAATATATGAAGGAATACTTATGGAAATACTTGAAAAATTAGGTACGATGCCCCTTCCTCCTTATATTCATGAAAAACTTAGTGATCAGTCTAGATATCAAACTGTTTATGCTAAAAATTTAGGTAGTGCAGCAGCCCCAACAGCAGGACTTCATTTTACAAAAGAACTACTTGAAGAAATTAAAAATAAAGGTATTGAAGTATTATATGTTACTTTGCATGTTGGACTTGGTACATTTAGACCTGTGGAAGTAACTGATATAACTAAACATAATATGCATAGTGAATATTATATTATGACTAAAGATGTAGCAGATGCATTAAATAAAGCAAAAAAAGAAGGAAGAAATATATATGCGGTTGGTACAACATCAACTAGGGTATTAGAAACTGTAGCAAGCAAATATAATGAATTTAGGGAATGTTGTGGAGATACTAATATATTTATATATCCAGGATATACTTTTAAAGCTATAGATGGTTTGATTACTAATTTTCATTTACCTAAAAGTACCTTATTAATGCTTGTATCAGCTTTATCTAAAAAAGAATATATTTTAAATGCTTATGAATATGCAAAAGAAAATAATTTTAGATTCTTTTCATTCGGAGATGCAATGTTTATAAAAAAAGATATATAAGAAAGAAACTTATATATTTTTATTTTGTACTAGGAAAGTTATAAAAACAAGGAATAGAAGATTTAATACTATTGATAAAACGTTAATTATCAAAAAATGTAAAATTTAAGAAATTTTATTGTTTGGTGGATGGGAAAGTGATAAAATTATAGCATGGGAGGATTAGAAATGGAAAAATATGTTTATTTGTTTCAAGAAGGAAACAAAGATATGAGAAATATCCTTGGTGGTAAAGGTGCTAATTTAGCAGAAATGACTAATATTGGATTACCTGTTCCAAGTGGATTTACAGTTACAACTGATGCTTGTAACAAATATTATGAAGATGGAAAGGAATTATCTAGTGAAGTAATAGACCAAATTAAAGAAGCATTAGCAAAATTAGAAGCAAAAAGTGGTAAAAAGTTTGGTGATAAAACAAATCCGTTACTAGTAAGTGTAAGAAGTGGTGCTAGAGCTAGTATGCCAGGTATGATGGATACTGTACTTAATCTAGGTTTAAATGATGAAATAGCAGAATCTTTTGCTGAAAAGATTGGAAATAAAAGATTTGTTTATGATTCTTATAGAAGATTTATTCAAATGTTTGCAGATGTAGTTAAAGGTTATGCAAAGAGTAAATTTGAAACTATTATAGATGAAATTAAAGTTAAAAAAGGTGTTAAAAATGACATTGATTTAGATGAAAATGATATGGTTGAATTAACTAATCTATTTAAGAGTGCTTATAAGGAATTTGCAGGAGAAGATTTTCCTCAAGAACCATTTACTCAATTAATTGAAGCGGTAAAAGCAGTATTTAGAAGTTGGAATAATGAAAGAGCTATTTATTATAGAAGAATTAATGATATTCCATCTAGTTGGGGAACAGCCGTTAATGTTCAAGAAATGGTTTATGGTAATAGTGGAGAAAATTCTGGAACTGGTGTTGCGTTTACAAGAAATCCTGCAACTGGCGAAAAAGCATTATTTGGTGAATATTTAATTAATGCTCAAGGCGAAGATGTTGTTGCCGGTATTCGTACTCCAAGTCCAATTGCAACATTAAAAACTGAAATGCCTGAAGTTTATGAAGAATTTGCAAGCATTGCCCAAGAATTAGAAAATCATTATAAAGATATGCAAGATATGGAATTTACTATTGAAGATGGTAAGTTATTCATTCTTCAAACTAGAAATGGTAAAAGAACAGCAAGTGCTGCCGTTAAAGTTGCAGTTGATTTAGTAAATGAAGGAATGATTACTAAAGAAGAAGCTGTATTAATGGTTGATCCAAAACAACTTGATGCACTACTACATCCAACGTTTACTGCAGAATCTATCAAAAATGGTAAAGTAGTTGCTGAAGGTTTAGCTGCATCTCCTGGAGCGGGATCTGGAAAAATTTATTTTACAGCTAGCGATGTAATTGAAAATAAGAAAAAGGGAATTGATTCATTACTTGTTAGACTTGAAACATCACCAGAAGATATTGAAGGTATGAATTCAAGTAAAGGCGTTTTAACTATTCGAGGTGGCATGACTAGCCATGCAGCGGTAGTTGCTCGTGGTATGGGTATTTGTTGTGTAAGTGGTGCATCAACGATCGTTTTAAATGAAGAAGAAAAAACACTTAAAATGCCAGACGGAAGCATCTTTAAAGAAGGAGACTACTTATCAATTGATGGCTCAACTGGTAAGGTATATGCTGGAAAACTTGAAATGCAAGAAGCATCTATAAGTGGTGACTTTGAAACTTTTATGTCTTGGGCAGATGAAGCAAGAGACTTAAAGGTAAGAACAAATGCTGATACACCAAAAGATGCAATGCAAGCAAGAAAGTTCGGAGCTGAAGGAATTGGCTTATGTCGTACAGAACACATGTTCTTTGAGCGTGATAGAATATTCAACTTTAGAAAAATGATTTGTGCAACAACTTTAGAAGAAAGAGAAAAAGCTTTAGAAAATATTTTACCATATCAAAGAAAAGACTTTGAAGGATTATTTGAAGCTATGGCACCATATAGTGTTGTTATTAGATATTTGGATCCACCTCTACATGAATTCTTACCAAAAACTGAAGCAGAAATAAAAGAACTTGCTGATGACTTAGGCAAAACTGTTGAAGAATTACATGAAGTAATTGCATCACTTAAAGAATTTAACCCAATGATGGGACACAGAGGATGCCGTTTAGCAATTACTTATCCAGAAATCGCTAAAATGCAAACAAGAGCTGTTATTGAAGCAGCAATAAATGTAACTAAGAAAGGTACATTAGTTACACCTGAAATTATGATACCTTTAGTTGGTGAAGTTAAAGAATTAAAATATGTTAAAGATATTGTAGTTAAAACTGCTGATGAAATTATTGCTTCTTCTGGAATAGATTTAAAATATGAAGTTGGAACCATGATTGAAATTCCAAGAGCTGCACTTTTAGCGGATCAAATTGCTACAGAAGCTGAATTTTTCAGTTTTGGTACAAATGACTTAACACAAATGACTTATGGTTTTTCTAGAGATGATGCTGGTAAATTCTTAAATTCTTATTATGAAAAAGGAATATTTGAATTTGACCCATTTGCTCGTATAGACTTTGATGGTGTTGGACTACTTATGGAAATGGGGGCTACAAAAGGTAGAAGTGTAAATCCAAACCTTTCTTTAGGTATTTGTGGAGAACATGGTGGAGATCCAGCAAGTGTTGCTTTTTGTGATAAGCTAGGATTTAATTATGTATCTTGTTCACCATATAGAGTGCCAATTGCAAGACTAGCAGCAGCTCAAGCCGCAATCCTAAGAAAACAAGGAAAATAATTATTGACTTTTATAAACCTAACATGAAAATGTTGGGTTTTTTTATACGAAATTTTTAAAAATAACATTTTTAGGATGTGTTCGACAGGAAACAACAAATTATTTGAAATGAATGTGTTTTAATAGAAAACCGTGAGGTGATTTTATAAGGAAAATATATTAATGAAAGATTAAAAGGGGAACAAAAGGAAGATGAGGTTATGATGAAAAGAATAGGTAATAGTAGTAAAAGTTTTTATCCTGGTATATTAAAAGAATATATTATTGATAGTATTTTTAAAAGTAGATATGGAAGTAAAGTGATTTATGATGATTTAGATAATTTATCATTGTATATAAAAGGTTTTTGTATAAACTCTTTTAATATAAATATGGTATTTAAGGAAATATTTAGACATTATGAAAATATTAGTTTTGATGTAACAGAAATTAAAAGAATATTTCATAATAAGTATGCAAAAGAGTATCTTATAAAGGTGAATACTGTTTATAAAGGGGCTAAATGGATTATACCAATTAAATTAATCGGGGTAGCTGATAATTTTCCTGTTGGAATAAAAGATAGTGTTTATTTAAGTAGGTTTAAATTAGAAAAAGATATAATGTTAGTAACGCAAGAAGAGAAGTTAGCTTATACATTTTATAAAATTATGAAAGGCATTATGCTTAATAATAATTTATTGCTTGAATTATATAAAATTAATGGAAATTTAAAAGATAAGAAAAAGGTATCTAAAGCAATAGAGAATCTTTATAATAGTAATAAAGATAGTTTAGTAATAAAAAATATTAAAGATAGAATAGAACAAATAAGAAGAAATATTAATTATAGAAGTAATTGGAAATATTTTACATATAGAGAAAATATAAAGATAAAATATGATGATGTAATGTGCGTTTTAGATATGATTTATATATTATTAAAGGATGGTGTAGTAAATGAATAAGAAAGTATGGTTATTAGTTTTTATGTTTATGCTAGTTATTGATGTAAAAGCATTATCTTTTAAAGGTGGTGATGTGATAAAAAATGTCTTTGTATTAAAGGTAAAAGAAAATGGTGAAAAAGAATATAAGAAAGGTCAATTTATAATAGATAGTGAAGGTGATTATGTTTATTGTCTTGAACCATTTGTTAAAGTAAATAATAATTCTTCTTATAATAAATATACAAATAATTTTGCTAAGTATCTAGGTTTAAGTGATGAGTTATGGGAAAAGATAAATTTAATTAGTTATTATGGTTATCAATATAAAGATGATACTCATAATCATATGGATCCAAAATGGTATTATATTACTCAGATGCTAATATGGCAAAATGTAAGTCCTAAGGCAAGATTTTATTTTACTGATACATTTAAGGGTAATGTTAATTCTACCTTATTTGTAAATGAAATAAAAGAAATTTATAATTTAGTTAATAATCATTATAAAATTCCAGAATTTGATGTACCAGATACTTATATCGGAGATACTTTATCTATTATAGATAGAAATGGAGTATTAAAAAAATTTGCAGGAAGTAAAAACGTAAAAATTAATGGAAACATTTTAACTATTAAAATAAGTGATTTAAGTAATAAATTTACGTTAAAAAAAGGTACTAATAATAAAGCATTTATATTTGTAAGTTCTGATAGTCAAAATGTTTTGAAAGGGAAAATGGATGTGCCAGTAATAGCAAATTATGATATTAAAGGTTTAGAACTAAAAGGTAATATTAAAATAAAAAAGTATGGTGAAGCAATAGATGGTGATAAAATAAGTCTAGAAGGTGTGATCTTTGCATTGTTTGATGAAAATAAAAATTATATTAAAGAAACAACAACTGATAAAGATGGTAAAGCAATATTTAACAATTTAAAAAAAGGAAAATACTTTATTAAAGAAGTAAGTAATGATAAAAAGTTTGTACTTGATGATAATTATTATGAGGCGAATTTAAAGGTAAATGAAAATAATAGAATAATTGATATATTTTTAGAATTAGAAAATAAGCTAAAAAAAGGTAATTTAAAAATTAAGAAAATAGATTTTGATACAAAAATACCTATTAAGGATACGGAATTTATTATTATGAAAGATGAGAAAATAATATATCAAGGAAAGACTAATGTTGATGGAATGATTGAACTAAATGATTTAGTATATGGTATTTATAAAATAAAAGAAGTAATGGCAAGTAATGGATATTTGTTAAATGAAATGATTTATGAAGTAAAGATTGATGATGAAAATAAAGATGTTTACATTGAAATTGAAAATGAATTAAAAAAAGGAAAATTGGTTATAAGAAAATTAGATTCAAGCAATGGAAATGTTATAAGTAATGTAGAATTTGTTATAATGAGAGATAATGAGGTAATATATGAAGGTGTAACTAATGAATATGGAGAAATTGAAATAAATAATTTACCTTTAGGAATCTATATTATTAAAGAAGTTAGAGCAAGTAATGGATATATTTTAAATGAAGATGAAATTGAAGTAAGTTTAGATAGTGAAGTCAAGTATATAGAAATATTTAATATACCGGATACGGAAGTAAGAATCGTGGATATTATTATGTTTTTTGAAGAAAAAAAGAAACTTTTGGTTTAAAAAAAATTTGTGACATGTTATAATAAGTCATGAGGTTTTGAAGTATGAAATTAAGTGAAGTAGATAGAACAAAGTTAAGTCCGATGATGGCTCAATACATTGAAATAAAAGATAAGTATAAAGATGAACTTGTCTTTTATCGTTTAGGCGACTTTTATGAAATGTTTTTTGATGATGCTTTAATTGCTTCACGAGAATTAGAGCTTACTTTAACTGGAAGAGTAGCGGGATTAGATGAAAAAGTACCTATGTGTGGTGTTCCTCATGCTAATGTTAAAACTTATATTGAAAGACTTGTAAATAAAGGTTATAGAGTTGCAATTTGTGAACAATTAGAAGATCCAAGATACACAAAAGGAATGGTTAAACGGGGAATAGTAGATGTAATAAGTAAAGGTACAATTGCTGATAATGATTTACTTAATGATAAAGATTCTTCGTATATAGCTAGTATATTATTTTTTAGTGATAGTATATTAATGACTGTACTTGATATTTCTACGGGATATTTAGCTACGATAACTTTAGAAAATAGTGAAGAAATATTAGTAAATGAAATATTAGAACTTAATTTAAAAGAAGTAATATTCGTAGATAATTTAAATACAAGTTTAATATCTTTACTTAAAAATACTTATAATATTGAAGTAACTATAAGTAGTGAATTTTTGTGGGATAAATATAAAGAATTATTTGATATAATACCTGATGCTAGGGTAAAAAGTGGAGTAGCTCATTTATTTTATTATCTGGATGTAAGACAATTAAAAGATTTAAGTCATATAACTAAAATTAATTATTTAAAGAAAAATGATTATTTAGAGATGGATATTCATAGTATTAGAAATCTTGAACTGGTTGAGACATTAAGATTAAAAGAAAGAACTTATTCTTTATTGTGGCTACTTGATAAATGTAAAACAGCAATGGGAAGTCGTAAACTTAAAAATTGGATGTTAAATCCTTTGAAGAATAAAGAAAAAATAATTGATAGATATGAAAAAGTAGAAAAATTAAATAATGAATTTATTATAAAAGATGAACTTAAAAATTATTTATATGAAGTATATGATATTGAAAGACTTTCTGGTAAAGTTATAAATGGTTCTTTAAATGCTAGAGATTTATTACAACTTAAAAATAGTATTAAAGTACTTCCAATGATAAAAAAGAAAATTGAAGATTTAGGCTTTAATTATGATATTAATACTCACGAAAAGTTATGTGAATTATTAGATAGTGCCATTGTGGATAATCCTCCGATATCTGTTAAAGAAGGATATATGATAAAAGAAGGATATAGTAGTGAGTTAGATGAGTTAAGAAATATTCGTAGTGGTGGCAAAGATTTTGTAGCATCTTTTGAAGCAAAAGTTAAAGAAGAAACGGGAATAAAGAATTTAAAAGTCGGATTTAATAAAGTATTTGGTTATTTTATTGAAATACCTAATGGAAGTAAAAATTTAGTTAAAGATGAATATCACTGGGAAAGAAGACAAACATTAACGAATTGTGAAAGATATATTTCTCCAGCTTTGAAAGAAAAAGAGAGTATGATTCTTAACGCAGAAGAAAATATAATTGACTTAGAATATAAATTATTTTGTAGTATTAAGTCATTGGTTAAGGAGGAAGTTCCTTTATTAAATGCTACGGCTGATGCTTTAAGTGAAATTGATGCTTTAGTTTCACTATCTGTTTGTAGTGAAGAATATAATTTAGTTAGACCAAATATTACTGATGAACATGTAATTGATATTAAAAATGGAAGACATCCAGTTGTGGAAGTTGTAAGTAAATCAGAATATGTTCCTAATGATTGTCTATTAAGTAATGGTATTAATACTTTACTTATAACTGGACCTAATATGAGTGGTAAATCTACTTATATGCGTCAAATGGCAATTATAGTTATTATGGCTCAGATGGGTTCTTTTGTTCCTTGCGAGTCTGCTACATTACCAATAATTGATAAGATTTTTACGAGAATTGGTGCTAGTGATGATTTAGTAAGTGGAGAATCTACATTTATGGTGGAAATGAAAGAAGCTCGTAATGCTATATGTAATGCTACTAAAAATAGTTTAATTTTATTTGATGAATTGGGTCGTGGTACTGCAACATATGATGGAATGAGTCTTGCTCAGGCTATACTTGAATATATTAGTGATTATATCGGAGCGTTTACTTTATTTTCAACTCATTATCATGAACTTACAAGATTAGATAAAAAATATAAAAATATTAAAAATGTCCATGTTAGTGCGGTAGAAAATGGTAATGAAATTACTTTCTTACATAAAGTTAAAAATGGAGCAGTTGATAAAAGTTATGGGATTCATGTAGCTAGACTTGCTAAGATGCCTGAAGAGCTACTTAATAAAGCTGAGGAAATATTAAATGAGTATGAATCAAATTCTAAAAAGAAAAATCCTGAAGAAAAAATACAACTTGCAATGGATTTTGAACCAAATGTTAAAAAAGATGATATAATAAAAGAAACAATAGAAAAAATAGATGTTTTAAATACAACACCAATTGAAGCATTAAATTTGTTATTTGATTTAAAACAAAAGATTAAAAAGGGTGAGTAATTATGAAGTTAAAGGAAATGACAAGATTTTTTAAAAAGTATTGTGGTGGAGAAAAGAAACTTTTTATTAAATCTTTTGTTTTTTTGTTTGTTACTTCGATGACAGGAACTTTGTATGGTTATTTAATTGGACTTGCAATTGACAAAGCGCGTGTTAGTTCTTTTGGCTTAGCAGTGGCAGTATTATTTTTAATGTATATTATAAATTTTATTGATAGCTTATTTTTTAATAGGTATGGTAGAATTTATATGGAAAAGTGTGCCAATAATATAATGGAGAAAATTGGCTGTGCTGTTTATGAAAAAGTAGGACTGTTACCTGCGAGAGCTTTTGAAGAAAAATCTAGTGGAGAGTTTATAAATCGAATTACTAATGATTCCTCTACAATAGCGGATTCTTTTAGACAAATTCTTAGAATAACAATATCACTTTTTACTTGTGCAATCGTATTTATTTATATTTGTTTTAATTCGTGGGTTGTAGCTTTGGAAGTAATTATTTATTTAGTATTGTTCTATATTATTTCACATAAGTATTTACCTAGTATTAAAGAAAAACAGAAGGAAATAAATAAGGAAAAAGATAGAGCGGTTGCTGAAGTAAGTGAATCTGTTCGTGGTATTAGAGAAATAAGAGCTTTAGGAATTAGAAAAAGTATGAATGATAATTTTAAAAATATAGTTAGAAATATATATTTTAAAATTAATAAACAAATGATTACAGAAAGAAACTATAATGCTTGGATTTATATTTTAAATTGCACTTTAGAGTTTGTTATATTTACTACTTGTATCCTTCTTATTATTAATGGAACTGGTTCTTTTGCTTTCTTTATGGCTATGACATATTATGTTTATAGATTTATGAATACGATTGAACTAATGATGAATTTATCTACGAGTATTCAAAAAATGAAAGTATCCATTGAAAGGTTAAGCGAAATACTTGATAATAAACTATATAAAGATGAAAAGTTTGGTATTGTTTCTAAAACTGATATTTTAGGAAATATTGAATTTAAAAATATAACATTTAAATATCCGAATGAAGAAAAAGAAATATTTGAAGAGTTTAATTTAACTATTCCAACAGGTAAAAAGGTTGCTATAGTTGGTAAAAGTGGACAAGGAAAAACTACGATATTTAACTTGCTTCTTAGATATTTTGATTCTGATGCGGGGGTTATTTTAGTGGATGATATTCCAATCGAAGATTTTACTGAAGATTCACTAAGAGAAAATATTGCAATAATTAGACAAGAACCATTTATTTTTAATAAAACTATTTTAGAAAATTTAAAAATAATTGATCCATATATGTCTCTTAAAAAAATTAGAAATGCATGCAAATTGGCAGAAATAGATGAGTATATAATGAGTCTTCCAAATAAGTATGACACAATGATCGGAGAAGGGGGAATTAATTTATCTGGAGGACAAAAACAAAGACTTGCTATTGCTAGAGCTTTGCTTAAGAATAGTAAAATTATTTTATTTGATGAAGCCACAAGTGCATTAGATAATGATAATCAATCTAAAATTAAACAAGCAATTGATAATTTGGTTAAAGATCATACCATTATTATTGTGGCTCATAGATTATCAACAATTATAGATGCTGATGTTATTTATTTAATTGATGGTGGTAAAGTCGTTGCTAGTGGTACACATAAACAACTACTAAAAAAGAGTCTAATATATAAAAATTTATATATTAATGAAGAATAGAGTAATAACTAAATGTTATTACTTTTTTTGATTGATAATGTTGCTAAACGATATTTGTTTTGATATAATATAGTCGAGGTGTAATAATATGGCTTTAATTGATTTTTCTTCTTGTCCAGTAATAAATACAAAATTATATGGAGGATCCAATGGTAAAAAGATATGTATTATTTTTAATAACGAAAAATATTTACTCAAGTTTTCATCTAAAAATAATGGTAAATATAGTAATAGTGTAATTAGTGAATATATTGCTTGCCATATTTTTAACTTGTTGGGATTTAGTACGCAAGAAACTATTTTAGGAAAATATAAAAACGGTAAAAAATATTTGGTTGTTGCTTGTAAAGATTTTACGGAACCAAATAAAATATTTTATGACTTTGCCTCACTTAAAAATTCTATTATTAATAGTAGTAAACTTGGATTTGGAACAGAACTTGATAAAATACTTGATGTTATATTAGAACAAAATTTGTATGATAAAGTAAAACTAAAAGAATTCTTTTGGCAAATGTTTATTGTAGATTCTTTTGTAGGTAATTTTGATAGACATAATGGTAATTGGGGTTTTCTTGTAGATAATAAAACTAATCAGGTTTTAATAGCACCAATATTTGATTGTGCATCTTGTTTATATCCAAAAATTGATGATGAAAATATTAAAAACATATTAGATAATGAAAAAGAACTTGAAAAAAGAGTATTTACTTTTCCAAATTCTGCTTTGAAAAAGACTTTTAAGTTATCACCATATTTTTATATTAATTCTTTTGAAAATGTTGATTGTAATCGAGCTTTGTTTGAAATTTTCCCAAGAATAAATATGAAAATGGTAGATGAAATAATTGATAATACCCCATATATTAGTGATGTAAGAAAGAATTTTTATAAAATTATTTTAAGCAAAAGATATGAAATGATTTTAAAACCTGCTTATGAATTACTTAAAGAAAATAAATTTTTATTAGAAATATAAAAAAGAATAGCTTATGCTATCCTAGTGAAACATCAAATATCATCATAAGTAAAAATCCGAAAATTGTAAATAAGGCCATGAGGTCTTTTTTCTTGTTTGTTTGACTTTCTGGAATTAGTTCTTGAACAACAACATAAATCATTGCACCACCCGCAAATGAAAGTAATATTGGTAATAATACTTGAACCTTTATTACTAATACAGCACCAACTACTGCTGATATTGGTTCAACAATGCCACTTAGCATACCAAAGAAAAAGGCTTTTTTAGGACTCATTCCTTCTCGTCTTAAAGGTAGCGAAACCGCAGAACCTTCAGGGAAATTTTGAATACCTATACCGATTGCTAACATAACAGCTGCAGCAAGTGTTGCTCCTTCCAAATTATAAAATACTGATCCAAAAGCCACCCCAATAGCCATTCCTTCAGGTATGTTATGAAGCGTAATGGAAAAAATTAACATTAGACTTCTTTTTATACTATGTGAGTTAGTTTTCTTTTTGGTAATTCTATCAAAAATTTTGTCGCCACAAAATAGAAGAAGACCTCCGGATAATACCCCAAGAGAAACTATTAACCATGAAATTAATTTGAGATTTTCTGCCATTTCTAAGGCTGGAGAAAGCAAACTCCAGAATGTTGCTGCAAGCATAACGCCTGCTGATAATCCAAGCATTGCATCCATGGTATTTTTATTTACTTTTTTAAATAAGAATACTACCGCAGCTCCAAGAGATGTTATACCCCATGTAAATAATGATGCAATTAAAGCTTGGATGGGATAATTTAAATTCATATACCAATTAATCATAAATACTCCTTTATATTCACAATGTATTGTATGAATAAATAAAATAATTGTGATTTTATCTTTACAAAATCAAGTTCTGACGATATAATAATTTCTGAGCTTTGGAGGTGTTCATTTTATGTTTAATATACCTGTTATTTTACTTAAAAATTTAGTAATACTTCCTAATCAAGAAATTAAACTTGAACTTAATAATGTAATAAGTGGTAAAGCAATAAATGATGCTAGTAGTAACTTTAAAAGTGAAATATTAGTAGTTGCTCCGATGGATCTTTTAGAAGAAGAACCAAGCGTTGATGATTTGCCTAAAGTTGGTGTTATTGCTAAAATAAAAAATAAAATAGATAATGATGGTGTTATTGAAATAAAATTAAGAGGCCTTAAAAGAGTAGCAGTTAATAAATATTATCAAGAAAAAAATAATGAAGTTTTGTATAGCGAAGTTATGTATATTGATTTACCAGCTTTAGTGGAAGATGAAGAAAATGCTATATTAAAAAAACTGGTTGATACTTTAAAAAAATATATAAATATATCTAAAGGGATATCTAATGATATATTAAATTTTGTAAGCAATAATAAAGATTTAAATAAAATAACTGATGCAATTACATCTTTTTTACCGTTTAATATTGGTAAGAAACTTGAATATATGCAAGAAATTAATCCCATTAAAAGAGCTAAAGCTTTAATTAAAGATATGAATGAAGAAATTAAAGGGATAGAAATTGATAACGAATTAGAAGAAAAAATTGATGAATCTTTACAAAATGATCAAAGAAAATTTATTTTGAAGGAAAAAATGAAAGTTTTAAAACAAGAACTTGGTGAAGATTCTTGGAAAAAAGAGGAAGTAATAGAGTATAGAAAAGTTCTTGATAAATTAAAAATTGATAAAAAAATTAAAGATCATTTTAGTCATGAAATAGATAAATATGAAATTATGAGCGATGATGCCCTAGAAGTTAGTGTGATGCATAATTATTTAGATTGGGTATTACATTTACCATGGAATAAAACTAGAAAAGAAAATGCTAATTTTGATGAAGTATATAAAGAGTTAAATAAATCTCATTTTGGAATGGATGAAATAAAAACTAGGATTAGTGAATATGTTGCTATTAAAAATTTAAATAGAAATATTCAAAGTCCAATTATATGTTTAGTAGGTCCTCCAGGTGTTGGTAAAACCACGATTGCTATGTCTATTGCTAAGGCTTTAAATCGTGATTTTTATAAAATTAGTGTTGGTGGCTTAAATGATTCAACTGAATTGGTGGGTTCAAGAAGAACATATTTAGCATCTGCCCCGGGTAAAATTATTCAAGGATTAAATAAATGCGGAAGTAATAATCCTTTAATATTAATTGATGAAGTAGATAAAATGGTTAAAGATTATAAAGGGGATCCTGCTTCAACATTATTAGAGATATTAGATCCAAATCAAAATAAAATATTTACAGATAATTATATTGAAGAACCTTTTGATTTGAGTGGAGTATTATTTATTTTAACTGCTAATAATGTAAGTGATATACCTAAACCTATTTTAGATAGAGTAGAATTAATTGAACTTCATAGTTATACTGTTTTTGAAAAAAAAGATATAGCTAAAAACTATATGTTACCCAATATTTTATTAGATAATATGGTTTATGATAATAAAATAAAATTTAGTGATGAATTGTTATATTTTTTAATAAATAATTATACTGATGAAGCTGGAGTTAGAGATTTAGAAAGAATTCTTTCTTCCTTAGCAAGAAAAATAACTATCAATAATATAAAAATATTGAATGAAGAAAGAGTGGTAAAATTACTAGGTAATCCAAAATATACAAGTAATTTAGTTATGGAAGAAGAAAACGGCGTTGTTAATACTCTGGCTGTAAGTAATAGTGGTGGAACCTTATCTAAAATAGAAGTTGTAACATGTAAAGGGAATGATAAATTAACTATTACAGGTAATGCAGGTAATATATTAAAAGAAAGTATTAGTGTTGTTTTAACTATGCTTAAACTTAAATATAAATATAGTTTTCATAATGAAGATATACATGTGCATTTCTTAGATGCATCTTCTAAAAAAGATGGACCATCTGCAGGTATTGCTTTAAGTGTAGCTTTATGTAGCTTAAAAGAAAATAAAAAGGTACCTAGTGATGTTGCATTTACGGGTGAAGTATCTTTAAATGGAAGTATTTTAAAAATCGGTGGACTCAAAGAAAAACTTATTGCTGCATATAATAAAAATATCAAAGTAGTGTATATGCCTAAAAGCAATAGTGAAGATTTAGAAAATGTTCCTAAACTTATTTTAAATAATATGGAAGTTATTCCTGTTAGTAATTTTAATGAAGTATATACAAAATTATTTAAATAAGTTATAATTAAAATATGAAAGGTAGTGAAATAATGAGAACATTAGATATTTATGAAAATGTTAAATATCTATCTATTTTTAATGAAATTGATGTAAATATTAACAAAATAACTATTGATACAAGAAAAGTATGTGAAAATGATTGTTATATTGGTATTAAAGGTGATAAAAATGATGGAAATTTGTTTTATATGGATGCTTTTAATAAAGGTGCTAGTCTTGTAATACTTGAAAATTTTATAATAAATGATGAAATAATGGATTATATAAAAAATAACAATAAATCTATAATAGTTGTTGACGATACAAAAAAAGCTTTAGGAAATTTAGCTAAGTATAAAAGAAGTCTTTTTTATAGTCCGGTTGTGGCAGTTACAGGTAGTGCTGGTAAAACTAGTACTAAAGATATGATTTATAGTGTTTTAAAAGAAAAATATAAAACACATAAAACTGTTGGAAATCAAAATAATCATATTGGATTACCTTTAAGTATATTATCTTTAGAAAATGATAATGAAATGTTAGTACTTGAAATGGGGATGAATCATCTTGGGGAAATATCTTATTTAACTAATATTGCTAAACCTGATATCGCTGTTATAACTAATGTTGGTACTGCCCATATTGGTAATCTTGGTAGTCGTGAAAATATTTTAAAGGCAAAACTTGAGATTCTTGAAGGATTAAATCCTAAAGGGGCTTTAGTTATTAATAACGATAACGACTTATTACATGAATGGTTTTTAAATAATAAAGATAAATATAACATTATTACTATTGGTATAAATGAAAAATCAGATTATATGGCAAATATTATTGAAAAAAATGAATGGTGGTCGACATTTTCATGCGATGATGTAATATATAAAGTTCCAGTTGGTGGAGAACATTTTATCTATAATGCTTTAGCATCTATAGCGGTTGGTAAATATTTTAAAGTAAGTGATGATGATATAAAGGCTGGTATTCTTAATTTTGAATTAAGTAGTAATAGAATGAGTGTTATAAATAATAATGGTATTATAGTAATAGATGACTCATATAATGCTAATTTTGATTCTATGAGTTATGCTATTAAGTATTTGGGTTCTTTAAATGGCAGAAATATTGCTGTTTTAGGTACGATGAGAGAACTTGGAGATTATACAGAAGAGTTACATAAAAAAATTGGTAGTCTAATAGAAAAAGAAAAAATTGATATTTTAGTTACAGTCGGTGAAGATTCAGATTATATTAATGAAGGAGCTATAGAAGAAGGATTTAATAAAGATAATAGTTATCATTTTAATAATAATATGGATGCTATTAATTTTATAAATTCTATTAAAAAAACTGATGATAATATATTGGTTAAAGCAAGTAATTCATTAAATTTTAAAGAAATCGTAGAAAATATTAAATAGAAATTAGAAACAGTGTTTTGTTTCTTTTTTTATTTTAAAAATATTGACTTGTTGTATAAATATTTAGTATACTAATATAGTAAGGATGGTAGCAATATGGATAGTAAAAAAGTAAAAATTATATCAATAGTTTCTATAGTAGCTTTAGCAGCTATTTTAGTGGGCGCTACATATGCATATTTTCAAGCTCAAACTGGAGAAGGATCTCAGACAGATATTAAGATAAATGCCAATACTGTTGATACATTTACATTTGAAACTGGAGATCCATTAAGTATTAACTTAAATCAAGAAAACTTTGCAAGTGGAAAAGGAAATCAAACTGGAAGTACATATGCCAAAGCAATATTAACAGCAAATAATAAAACAAATAGCGCAAAAGAACATTATTATTTATATTTGAATATTTCCGATAATACATTTATGTATACTCAAGATGCAAATACACCAGAAATACTTTTAACAATAAAAGATGGAAGTAATAATGAAATAACAAGTATAAGTGGATTAAACTATAAAACTGTGACAGATGGTAAAGGAACAAGTATATCAGGATTTGATATTACCACAAAGAATGGAATAATTACTTTATTTAATAATAGAGAAATAACTACCACTAGTACAAAAACAGATACTTGGAATATAACAGCAACATTTGTAAATTACAATGCAGACCAAAGTAAAAATGCTGGTAGATCATTTTCTGGCCAAGTATTAATATCAAAAGATTCATTTGATGATTATACTCCGAATACGATTAATACACTTAGTGCTACAAAAAGTGGGACTAATCTAACAGTTAACTTAAATGTAGAACAAGGAAGTAACGAAATAGATAAGTATTATTATGCTATTGAAGAATCAAATGGTATAGCAATGTTAAATAATAATGAAAATAAAGTACAAAGATTAAGTAATAAAATAGCGGCTAATACTCTAACGTATATTGAAAGTACATCAAGCTCTTATACATTTACTAATCTTAGTACTGCGAAAAACTATAAAATATCAGCATATGTAGTAGATAAAAAGAAATTAAAATCCAATACATACGAGTATAATTATTACTCAGATAGTTATGTATATCCAGTGATAAATAAAGTGGAAACAAGTACTACATCAAATTCAATAACAGCAGTAGTAACTGCAACCAAAGGAACAAATAATATATCAAAGTATTATTATTCAATTGATGGTGGAAATACATTTATTGAATCAACAAGTAATTCTTATACATTTAATAATTTAACTAAGAATACTAGTTATAAAATAGTTATTAAAGTTATGGATAGTAATAACAAGTATTCAAATGTATTTGTTACCAGTTCGAAGACAAATGATTCAGTAACACTAGCTGATTATGTAAAATCGCTTTATACAGGAACCCAAGGTGCAAACAATATATATTATCACAACTCAAGTTTAGCAAATGGTGCAGGAGATAGCTCATATAGATATTCGGGAGCAAATCCAAATAATTATGTGTGCTTTGGAAGTGATGAAGTAACATGCCCAGAAGATAATTTGTATCGAATAATTGGGGTGTTTGGTAATCAAGTCAAGTTAATAAAGGCAACCATAGCAACAAGCAGCTTACTCGGTACAGATGGGGTGTATTCTTCTGACACAACATACTCGTGGTCAAGTTTAAAATCATGCCCAAGTGGTACGACATCTTATATACAAAATAAAAATGTAATTAAACTTGCTAATAAGAATGTTATTGGAGCAAAGCCAATGGATGCGGTTGGTTGTAATGATTGGAAATATTCAGAATTAAATACTATTAATTTAAATAAAAATTATTTAAGCAAAATTGGTTCAAAATGGGCGAATATGGTTGATGATGTAACATGGAAGATTAGTGGTCATTCTTCATCAAATATAACGGCTAGAGAAATGTACAATGCTGAAATTGCTAATTCAACGAAAACGTATGGGTCATCTGATGGTATATCAAAAATAGGTTTATTGTATGTAAGTGATTACGGATTTGCAGCAGCACCAAGTGCATGGACAACAAAAATGAGTTCTTATAATAGTTCGTCGATAACATCTGTTAATTGGTTGTATTTAGGTGTTGCTGAATGGACAATTTCGCCTTTATCTTCCGATAGTGTTGCTGTATTACAACTGGGCAGTCAAGGAAATCCTGACAGTTATTTTACTTCTAGCTATGGATATGGCATTCGGCCAGTTTTGTATTTAGAAAGCTCTATTAAATATCTTAAAGGAACTGGAACTGAAATTTCACCATTAATTTTACAGGCATGAAAATTGTGACATCTGGTAATAAGCTGATTTAATTGTAAAATACTTTAAAACTAAAAGCACATAAATTTAAATTTTTTATGGCTTTTTTTCTTTAATTAAAATTAGTATTGTGATAAAATATTAAGTAGGGAGTAAATTATGCATATACCATTAAAAGTAGTAACGGATTATACATTGTTAAAAAGTTTAATTAAGATACCTGACTTGATTAGTTTTTTGTGTGACAATAAAATTAATGCCTGTGGTATATGTGATGAGAATTTATACGGAGTACTAGACTTTTATTTTAGTTGTAAGAAAAAAAATATAAAACCCATTATTGGATTAAGTATTAAATTAAATAACTTAGAAGTATGTTTATATGCTATTAATTATGAAGGATATAAAAATTTATTAAAAATACATACTTTGAAGGAAAAAAATGAATTAAATGTTTTGAATATAAAAGAATTTGGTAAAAATATATTAGTGATATTACCATATGAAAGTAAGGAACTGTTTAATGAATTTAGTTGTTTTGATGTAATTTATATTGGATATAAAACTCAATATGAAAAGATTAATGCTTTGGCTATTACTAAAAATATTGTGTTTTTTAAAGATTTAAGAGTTTTAAAAAAAGAAGAAGTAAGTTATTTAAAGTATTTAGATATATTAAGAAAAGATAATATTGAAGTAAATAGTGATTGTTGCTATTGTGATGATGTTAGTGATGAAAATATTGAAAAAATAGTTAATTTGATTAATATAGAAATACCTTTAGATAAAAGATATATACCTAAGTATAGTGGTAATTCGTATGAATTGCTTAAAAATCTTTGTGTTAAAGGCTTAAATAAAAGATTAAATGGTAAAGTAAGTAAAGAATATGTTGATAGATTAAAATATGAACTTGATGTAATAAATAAAATGGGGTTTGTAGATTATTTTTTAATTGTTTATGATTATGTTTTGTATGCTAAAAAAAATAATATTTTAGTGGGACCGGGCAGAGGATCTGCGGCAGGGTCTTTGGTAAGTTATTCAATAGGCATAACAGAGATTGATCCAATTAGTTTTGGGTTGATGTTTGAAAGATTCTTAAATCCAGAGAGAATTACAATGCCTGATATTGATATAGATTTTGATGCTTATAAAAGAGAACAAGTAATAGATTATGTAAGAAGTAAATATGGAATGAGTAACGTTGCTTTAGGTTTAACTTTTACAACTTTTAAAAGTAAATTAGTATTAAGAGAAGTAGGTAAAATATTAAATATAAGTAATAATTTATTAGATAGTTTTATTAAATGTATTAATGGAAGTTTAAGTTTAAAAGATAATTTAAAAAATGAAATTGTAAAAAAATATATTAATAATTATAAAGAAATAAAGGAATTGTATGTTATTTCAATGCATCTTGAAGGACTTAAGAAAAATACTTCAACTCATGCAGCTGGTGTGGTAATATCAAGTGAGAAGTTAGATGAAGTAATACCAATTCATTATGAAAATAACACCTTAATTACAGGCTGTACAATGGAGTATATGGAAAGTATTGGTTTACTTAAGATGGACTTTTTAGCTGTTAAAAATTTGAGTACAATTGCTAATATTCTTGATGTAATAGGACATGATAAACTTAAAAATATTAGATTAGATGATAAAGAAGTATATAAAATATTTTCTTCTGGTAAAACTGAAGGAATCTTTCAATTTGAGACACCTTTACTTAGAGGCATTATAAAAAAAATTGAGCCAACATGTTTTCAAGATTTAGTGGCAGGTATTGCTTTAGGTAGACCTGGTGCTATTGATGAAGTTGATACATATGTATTAAGAAAAAATGGTAAAGAAAAGGTAGATTGTATTGATAAATCTCTTGATGGTATCTTAAAAGAAACATATGGTATTATAATCTATCAAGAACAAATTATGGCAATACTAAGGGTTGTAGCTGGCTATACTCTTGCAGAAGCAGACTTAATAAGAAGAGCTATATCTAAGAAAAAAGAAAATATTATCAATGAAGAAAAAGAAAAGTTTATAAATAAATCATTAAAAAGAGGTTATAAACTAGATGTAGTTTTAAAAATATATGATTTAATTGTTAAATTTGCAAATTATGGTTTTAATAAATCTCATTCAGTTGCTTATGCATATATTGCTTATCAAATGGCTTATTTAAAACTAAAATATCCAGAATGTTTTATTATAGAAATGATTAACGGTAAAGATAGTGATAAACTTAGAGATTCAATTAGTTATTTAAAAAGTAAAGGTTTTAGAATAGTTAAACCTGATATAAATTTAAGTAAGAATGCTTTTTATGTAAGAAATAAAGATGTAATTATGCCATTTACTCAAGTAAAAGGGATTAATGAAGATGTTGCTAAAAAAATAATTGAAGTAAGAGATATTGGATTTAAAGATATATTTGATTTTGCATATAAAACTAGGGATTTTATAAATGAAGATATATTTAAAAAGTTAGTTAAAGCAGGCTTGTTTGACTCATTTATGATTAATCGTCATACTTTGATGGAAAATTTGGAAAGTATTATAAATTATGCTAATTTAAGTGATGGAACTGATATAATAAAAAAACCAGTATTAATTGAAGTAAATGAGTATGATGAAGTAGATCTTAGAAATGATGAATTGGAAGCATATGGTATGCTTATTAGTAATCATCCTTCAAGTAAATATAAAAATGTAGTTAAGTTATGTGAAATAGAAAAAAATTTATTTAAAAATGTAAAATGTATAGTTTTAGTAGATAAAATAAGAAGTATTAAGACTAAAAAGAATGAAGATATGGCATTTATGTTGTGTAGTGATGAAACTAAGTCTGGAGATTTTACTGTTTTTCCAAATAAATATGAAATAATAAATAATATCCATGAAGGGGATCTTGTGGAAATAATGGGAAGTGTTTCAAAAAGATTTGACAAAGTGAGTATAATTGTTAATAATATAAAGAAGGTGGTTTAGATGAGCGAAGAATTAAATAGATTTTTTAAGAGTATTTCTTTTAATGATGATGCATTTAATGAAGCATTATTAGATAGAGTTGTTTTTAAAAAAGGGGAAAATAAATTTTTAGTATATATAAAAAATAAAAATGTGTTGCCAGTTGGTAGTGTAAATAGATTGTTTTTGTGTGCTATGAACGGAATAAATGGAGAAAAACCATGTGAAATAAATATAAGTTATGATGAAGTAATACATGAAGATATAATAGCTTATATAGATTATTTAATAGATGATATTATAATAAAAAGACCATCTTTAATAAGTGTTAAGAAAAGTAGTATTGAAGTAATAGATAATACAATATATTTTCATGTATTAAATGATTTTGAAAAAAGTGATTTATTACATGAATCAAAGGGAATACTTAATAATTTAAATAGATATGGATTAGGCAATTTAAATATTGAAGTAAATATAAGTGAAGATGAAAGAAAAAATATTCAAGAAGAAATAGAATTAGAAAAACAAAGTGTATCATCTAAGAAGGAAGAAGAAAGTCCAATTATTTTGGGAGTACATAAAGATGGAGATGTAATAAAGTTAAATAATATTTTAGGGGAAACTAAAAATATTATTGTGGAAGTATATATATTTCAAAAAGAAGTAACAGAAAGACAAGGAAAAAAAGGACCAGTATTTATTATGAATATGAAAGTAAGTGATAAAACTGATAGTTATTTAATGAAACTTGTTAGATTTAATGAAGAAGAGTTTGCCCATTTAAATAAAAAGTTAAATGTAGGCTCTTGGTATAGAGTTCATGGACATATGGAAATGGATGAATATTTACATCAAATGGTTATTAATGCAAGAAATATTGAAATAATTCCATCTAAGGATGTAAGTGTTAAAGATGATTGTAAAGAAAAAAGAGTGGAACTTCATGCTCATACAATGATGAGTATGATGGATGGTGTAGTTCCAACTGCAGGACTTGCTAAATTTGCTATGAAACTTGGACATAAAGCTGTTGCTGTAACAGATCATAATTCATTACAGGCTTATCCAGATATATATAACGCTTTGCAAAAAGCTAATAAGGGTAAAGAAGATGCCGATAAATTTAAAGCATTATATGGTGCAGAACTTAATGTTGTAGATGTTGAGTCTAATATAGTTTTTAAAAATAAAGAATATCCTTTGTTTGACCAAGAATATGTTGTGTATGATACTGAAACCACGGGGTTAAATAGTGGTGTTGATCAAATGATTGAAATTGGGGCAGTTAAAGTAAAAAATGATGAAATTATTGATAGGTTTGATGAGTTAATTGCTTGTCCAACACCTTTACCTAAGATTATAACAGAACTTACTAATATTACTGATGAAATGTTAGTGGGAAAAGATTCAGAAGAAAATGTAACCAAAAGGTTTTTAGAATTTTGTGGAGATTTGCCTTTAGTTGCTCATAATGCTCAATTTGATATTTCTTTTGTAGCAAGTACATGTAAAAAATATAATCTAGGCGAATTTAATAATACGGTTGTAGACACTATGGGACTTGCTAGAAACATGTATCCAACATGGAGAAATCATAAATTATCTACTTTGGTTAAAAATCTAGAAGTTGAATGGGATGAAGATAAACATCATAGAGCAGATTATGACTGCGAAGGAACTAGTAAATGTTTTTATAAAATGCTATATGAATTAAAGCGTCAAAATATTAATACCACGATAGATTTAGAAACTTTAGCAGATAAAGAAAATGCTATTAAATTTGCTAGACCTTTTCATTTAACTGTAATTGCTAAAAACCCTGTGGGATTAAAAAACTTATTTAAGATAATTAGTTTAGCTAATACAAAATACTTATTTAAGGGTAAAGATGCTAAGATTCCTCGGACTGATTTGATAAGTTTGCGTGAAGGGTTAATCGTCGGTAGTGGTTGTGTTAATGGTGAAGTTTTTGATAAGGGCTATGGTATGAGTGATGATGACTTAAAAGATTTAATGAATTTTTATGATTATATTGAGGTTCAACCAGCTTCTGCTTGTTCACATTTAATTGGAGAAGATAAAAAATTTCATAGTGTAATGGAATATAATGGTTACGTTTCAAGATTAGTTAAACTTGCTAAAAGTATGGGAAAACTAGTTTGTGCAACCGGGGATGTTCATAATTTAAGACCGGAAGATTTAATTTATCGTAAAGTCATTGTTCATCAAAAAACTAATGGTAAAATTCATCCTTTAAATAGAGAAGGGATTGAACTACCTAATATGTATTTTATGACTACTGAGGAAATGCTTGATGCATTTTCATTTCTAGGTGAAGATTTAGCTAAAGAAATAGTTATTACAAACACAAATAAAATTGCTGATATGGTTGAACATTTACAAATAATTAGAGATAAATTGTATACCCCAGTTTTGGAAAATAGTGCAGAAGTAACTAAAGAAATGGTTTATAATAAAGCACATGAAATATATGGTAATCCCCTTCCTAAAAATATTGAAGAAAGGTTGGAGGCAGAACTTGCAGGTATCATTGGTGGTGGGTATGATGTTATTTATCTAATTGCTGAAAAATTGGTTAAAAAATCAAATGAAGATGGATATTTTGTAGGTTCTCGTGGATCTGTTGGTTCAAGCTTAGTTGCTACGATGATGGGAATAACTGAAGTTAATGGACTTCCTCCACATTATGTTTGTCCAAATTGTAAGAAATCTTATTTTGAAGACGAAGCTGGTGAGAGTCTGGCAAGCCTTTATCCGTCAGGTTATGATATGCCTGATAGGACTTGCAAATGTGGTACAAAACTAAAAAAAGAAGGACAAGATATGCCATTTGCAACATTCTTGGGATTTAAAGCTGAAAAAGTTCCAGATATCGACCTTAATTTTTCAGGGGATAATCAAGCTGATGCTCATAACCATGTAAAAGTATTATTTGGTGAAGATCATGCTTATCGTGCAGGAACTATTTCAACAGTTGCTGAAAAAACTGCATTTGGTTATGTAAAAGCATATTGTGAAGATAAAGGTATCATTTTAAATAATACGGAAATCGAAAGGATTTCTATTGGATGTACGGGAGTAAAAAGAACAACAGGTCAACATCCCGGAGGTATTATTGTTATTCCTCAGTATATGGATGTATTTGATTTTACACCATATCAGTATCCTGCGGATGAACCTGATAGTACATGGTATACAACACATTTTGATTTCCATGCTATTCATGATAATGTTTTAAAACTTGATATACTTGGACATGATGATCCAACAATGCTTAGATATCTAGGAGATACTACAGGTATTGATATCAAAAATGAAATACCCTTTGATGATAAAAATATTATTAGTTTATTTACATCACCGAAGGCACTTGGAGTAACGGAAGAACAAATTTTGTGTAAAACTGGTACACTTGGTATTCCTGAGTTTGGTACAAACTTTGCTATTAATATGCTTTTGGAGATTAAACCAACTCATTTTGCAGATTTAGTTAAGATTGCAGGTTTATCACATGGTACCAATGTATGGCAAGGTAATGTGCGTGATTTGATTGTTAATAATGTTGCATCATTTAATGAAGTTGTAGGTTGTCGTGATGATATTATGGTTAGTTTAATTAACTATGGACTTGATCCATCTAGAGCCTTCAAGATATCTGAGTTTGTTCGTAAAGGAAAAGCCAAAAAAGAACCCGAGACTTGGAATGAACATGTTGCATATATGAGAGAGTTTAGTGTACCTGAGTGGTTCATTGAATGCTGTAGAAAAATAGAGTATATGTTTCCAAAAGCTCACGCTTGTGCTTATGTTATGATGGCATATCGTGTTGCTTGGTTTAAAGTTTATTATCCTTTATATTATTATTCAGCTTATTTTAGTATTAGAAGAAGTGACTTTGATGTTAATGCAATGCTTAAAGGATATGATGGAATAAAACGCAGGCTTATTGAAATAAAAGAAAAAGGCTTTGGTGCATCTGCGAAAGAGTCCGCAGTGGGTGATACACTAGCAGTTGCTTTAGAAATGCTTGCTCGAGGTTTTTCGTTTAAGAATATTGATATTACTAAGTCATTAGCTAAAACATTCTATATTGATGAAGAAAATAAATGCTTATATTTGCCTTTTATGGCATTAGATGGTTTAGGAGAAAACGTTGCAAATAAAATAATTGAAGAAAGAGAAAAGAAACCGTTTTATTGTGTTGAAGACTTCCAAAATCGTGGAAAAGTTAATCAAACTACTATCAATGCTTTAAAGGAATTAGGTGTTTTTGAAGGAATGCCTGAATCTGCTCAACTTAGTTTATTTTAGATAAATCAAGGAAAAACCAGTCTGTCTTTTGTAGTTTTGAAAGAAAAATTTGACAAGCGTTGTCGATTATGTTATAATTTAGCTCCAATGTGGAAATACTATGAACAATATGATAAATTTACACAAATTTGACAAAAAATGTAGTTTGTGGTATAATGTAATTGTTCGAGTAATTAGGGGGTATGGAAAAATGAAAGGATATGTTTTAGAATACGTCTGTGAAAATGAATTTAAAAAACTAGAAAGAGCGTTAAAGAAGTATAATATGTTAGCGTTTAAGAAATTGAATTTTGATTATTATCCTGCTTTAAGAAATGGTAACTTTGTTGGGGAATTAATTTCAGTAAATAAAAAAAATGGTACTGAAACTTATGAACTTAAATTACCAAGTGATAAGATGTTTGCTCAAATTCATGGCGAAGTTAAATTAGTTTATACTGTTCATAAAAAAGACGAAGTTGTTGTTTTGGAAACTATTACACCATCTGATATTTTATTAGAAGGCCATAGATCTGAACTTACAACTTATAAAGGAATTATGATTTCTAAAGCTAATGCTTCAAAAGATATGTTTAAGATTGATTTACTTAATATGTTACAAGATAAATAATTGTTTATAAAACTTAAGCTTCGGGGGTTGCTTAAGTTTTTTTGCTTTTTTTATTAAAAAATACTTGTCAGAATAAAAATTTTGTGATAATATTAATATTGTCATGGACCTCTAGCTCAGTTGGTTAGAGCCCTCGGCTCATAACCGAGTTGTCATAGGTTCGAGTCCTATGAGGTCCACCATTTTAGGCAAGCGTGGCGGAACTGGTAGACGCGCTAGACTTAGGATCTAGTGGAATATTCCGTGGGGGTTCAAGTCCCTTCGCTTGCACCAATATTGAAATTAAGCTCGAATGAATAATTCGGGCTTTATTGTATATAAAAAATATAAAGGGAGAATTTGTATGGGATTATTTGATAAAGTTAAATATTATTTTTTTACCATTAAGGAAAATAAAAGATATAAGAAAATAAAGTCTTGTAATTTACCATATCCTTTTTGGAATAAGAAAAGACAAACCTTTGAGTGGGTGAGATATTCTAAAGATTATAAATGTTATCGTGTGGAGCCAAGTTTAGTTTATTCTATTGGTGAAGTTGCAAGAACTGGGGTTACATATCATTATAAAGCAAAACTTTATGGAAGAGAGTTTCCTACCCAAACAATAAAATATAGATTGATGGTTAATCATTGTCATAGTTTTGAGGAAGTTGTCAAGGCTTTATATGATTATCCGGAAACATTCTCTGTTCCTGATGAATTTTTGGATGAATATAGTAAACAAGAATTATCTTATATAAAGGATATTAAAAATTATTTGCTTTTAATTGAGTTAAAGGATATTAAAGAAAGTAAAGAAAGAAAATTGCTAGATGAAAAATGGGATATTATTTATAATAAAAAACATAAGAATATTAAAGACAGAATTTTTATGATGACTTATTCAAAAAGATGGAAAAAATTAGAACGTGAAGAATATTTGGAAAGATATTCAAATCCAAAGGTTTTAGAATTCTCTTCTGATCGTCATTTGGATTTTAATAATGAAAATATAGCTAACGCTATAATAAATGGAGAAAAGAATTATAAAATAAGTGTAAAATATTCTTTCTTGCCAGCAGTAAAGGGTATAAAATATTTAGTTTCTTATGATGGCAAATATTTAGGAATCGTACAAGTTGTAGATGAAAAAGTAATTAAATTTAAAGACTTAAGTGAAGATATGGTAAATTATAAATTAACTGGTTTTAAAAGTTTTAAAGAATATAAAAATAGTATGAAAAAAGATTTTATAGAAGATGGTAAGATATATAATGAAGAGTTTACAGATGAATCTTTAATTTGTTATGAAACTATAAAAGTAATAGAAAGATTCAAGTAAAAAAACAGTGAAAAAATCACTGCTTTTTTTTGGTTTATATATTTTTTACATCATTTTCTATATTTTTTTAATCTGTCTATTTTGTGGTATTGATGCAATTACTTGTGAAAATGGTTATTATCTTTTGAATAAATACTAAAAAATATGTGCAAAGTATTAGTCGTTAAATAAATTTTTAGAAACTTTTGAAAATTTTTTTGCTAGTTAAGTTATCTATTAAAAAATGATTGAGGTATTTGCTTTTTATTGGAATTTATGGTATATTACTAACTAGAAAGGAGTTGCTATCGTGAATAAAAATGAATATTTAAGTGAAGAAAAGTATCAAAAGATAAAAAAATTATTAATTACTTTAGGATTTATTTCACTTGCTGTTGGTATTATATTATTAATTTTGGCTATCATAGTAAAAATTCCTGATAATAATTCGGCTTTAGCAGATCCAAATTGGTGGAAAAATAGCGAAATTAGAAGCGATGCTGAAAGTAAAAAAGTGTTATTATTTTTCTTTTCGTTTGTCTTTAGTGTAATGCTTCCTGCTATGTTATTTGGAACGGCTTATAAACGAGAAATAAAAGCGTTTAATACTCAACAAGAAATGCCTGTTAAACAAGAAACTATTGAAAAAATGGCACCATCTGTTGGAGAAGCTGCAGGTACTGTTGCGAAAGGTATTAAAAAAGGATTGAAGGACGAAGAATAAGTAAATTACTTAAACTTAAATTAAAATTTTGAGTTTTTCCTTTTTGTGGTATATTATAAATATTGTAATAAGAACAAGTATAGATAATTGTTATAATAGATGTATTAAAAGATGGAAAGAAAGTAATAAAAATTATAATAATGTTGAAAAGATTTTTTGACATTTAGTTGATTAATGCTATGTGTACTGATATAATATTTGAAAGAGTTATGCAAGTGGAGGTTTTGTAATGTTAAAGTATTATTTAGAGTTATTAGGTTATTCTGATATGCCAGATTTTATTATAAAATATTTAAACTGTCCATCATTAATTAGGCTTAAAGGTGTAGGTTACTTTTGTGGTATGGATTATGCTTCGAAAGATATTTATGATTTTAGAGAATATATAAGTAGATATGATCATTCTTTAACTGTTGCTTTGATTGTATATAAACTAACTCATGATAAAAAAGCTACAATAGCAGGATTATTTCATGATATAGCAACACCATGTTTTTCTCATGTTATTGATTATATGAATAAAGATCATGAAAAACAAGAAACTACAGAAGAATATACTGATTTTGTTATAGAAAATGATATTTGGTTATGCCATTGTTTAGAAGAAGATGGTATATATTTAGAGGATATTGTTGATTTTAAAAAATATAGTATAGTTGATAATGATAGACCAAAAGCGTGTGCAGATAGAATTGATGGAGTTGTTTTAACTGGTATTGGTTGGACTAAAAATATTTCCAAAAATGATATTAAAAACATAGTTATGGCGATGAGGCTGTTTAAAAATGAAAATGAAGAATTAGAAATTGGGTTTAATTCTTTAGAAGTTGCTAAATTGGTGCTAAAGGTAAACGAAAGTATAGATTCTTATTGTCATTCAAAAGAAGATTTCTATATGATGGAACTACTCGCTAAAATAACTAAATATGCAATTGATATGAACATTATTTGTTATGATGATTTGTATAAGCTAAACGAAAAAGAATTATTTAATATACTTGAAGAATCTAGTGATTTGTATTTAAAAGAGTTGATTATGGAATTTAAAACTAAGAAAAAAGAAGATATTGAAGATGTAAAGGTGTCTAATGTTAAGATTAGAGATTTGAACCCTTTAGTAAATGGTGAAAGATTGAGGTTAGTACGAACTCGAAATTAAAATTTTGATTTTTTCCTTTTTGTGTTATATTATAAATGGAGATGATTTTATGAAACCTGGATTAGGTGTTGGTGTTATGATATTAAAGGATAATAAGGTGTTACTTGGCCTTCGTAATCCTGATAAAGTGAAAGCTTCAAGCGAACTAAAGGGAGAAGGCACATGGACTATGCCTGGTGGTAAAGTTGAATTTATGGAAAAGTTAGTTGATGCCGCTAAAAGAGAATTGGAAGAAGAAACTAGTTTAATTGCCAAAGACTTAAAACTAATATGCGTATCTGATGATATGACTGATACAGCTCATTATGTTACGGCAGGATTTTTAGTCAATTGCTATGAAGGTGAGATTAAAGCTATGGAACCAGAAACTATTTTGGAGTGGAAATGGTTTGATATTGATAATTTACCTGAAAATATGTATAAACCAAGTAAAGTGGTAATTGAAAAATATTTAAATAATATTATTTATGAATAAAAAACGCAAATAAATGTTTGCTATTATTTTATATTTATGATATTATATGTTTAGGTGGTAATAATGGTTTATTTAAAAGAATTTAATCTGCTTAGTGAAGAATTTGAAAATAGTATATTGATTAATGAACGAAGAAATTATTTTCATAATCAATACCCTTTTAGAATTTTTACTGATAAAAAATTAGAGAAAATAGATTTTACAAATATTACAATACTTTATGGCGGTAATGGTTCTGGTAAATCAACAATACTAAATATTATTGCAGAAAAGCTTAATGCTAAAGGACTAAATTTTACTGGTGGAGAAATGTTTCAAACTTATGTGGATTATTGTAAGTATGAAACCTCTTTAGAAATTCCAGATGAAGTAAAAATTATTAAAAGTGATGATGTTTTTGATTATATTTATAATGTTAAAAGAATTAATAATCGAGGATTTAATCAAAGAGAAGCTTTGTTAAAAGAATATTTTGAATGTAAAAAGACCTCGATTAGAGATATTAATGATTATCAAAGTATTAAAAATGAAGTAGATTCTAAAAGATTGGGACCATCTGGTTTTATTCGGGGAAGAATGCTTGATAAGGATGTTTTTGAACAATCAAATGGTGAATCTGCTTTAATGTATTTCATATCTGAAATTAAAGATAATGGAATATATTTACTTGATGAACCTGAAAATAGTATGTCAGCTTCAATGCAATTAAAACTTGCTAAATTTTTAGAAGAATCAGCCCGATTTTTTAATTGTCAATTTATTATTGCTACACATTCTCCTTTTATATTTGGGATAGATAGTGCAACGATTTATGACTTAGATAGTGTGCCTGTTTCTACCAAAAAATGGTGGGAACTTGAAAATATGAAAATATATTATAACTTTTTTAAAGATAATAGTGAAAAATTCGACAAAAAATAACATTTCACATTTTCTTCACAATTATTTCACACTCAATTGTTAGTATTATTTTTAGAGGTTTTAGGAAAAATTGTTTATAAATCATTAACTCTTTTACAAACCTTTCTATAATATAAATTATAGTCTTATAGTTCCTACAATATTAAGTATTAAAGTTTTCTTTAAAAATATAAACATTTATTGAGTACTTAAGACCTCTATGTTGGATGAAGATTTACTTCATCCTTTTATATTGCAATTTACTGATATTTTTGGTAGAATTAATTTGATAGTGGGTGAAGTAAATGGATTACAAAACAACAGTATTTAATGTTAAAGAATTAAGACAAGAACTAATACTTATGACTATTAATGAAGTAGTTGAAGCGTTGGAATTTAAAGGTTATAATGCTACGAATCAGTTAGTAGGTTATTTAATAAGTGGAGATGAAAAGTATATAACTACTTTTAATCATTCGAGAGCTAAACTTTGTAAGTTTGATCGTAGTGAAATATTAATGGCAATATTAAATGCCTACATGGGGCGCTAATGAGATATTTAGGACTTGATTTAGGGACAACTTCTCTTGGAGTAGCCATTAGTGATAAAACCAATACTTTAGTAAGCCCACTGACTTTGATCAAATTTAAAAAAGAAGATTATAATGATGCATTAAATAAATTGATGGAAATAATAAAAGATAAAAATATTTCAAAAGTAGTCTTAGGACTTCCTAAAAATATGGATAATAGTTTAGGCTTTGCAGCACAAAGAAGCTTAAATTTCAAGAAAATATTAGAAAGTGCAAATGTTGAAGTAATACTTGAAGATGAAAGATTAACTACAGTTGAAGCGATTAATATTATGAAAAATAATGGATTAAAAAGAATTAATGAACAAAATAAAACAGATGTATTATCAGCAGTTTTGATATTAGAATCTTATTTAAAGAGGCAAAATTATGAAAAATAAGTTAGTAGTAGAAGAAAATATAGATAAAAAAGAATATAAACCCATTATAAAGATTACAATGGAAGATGAAGAATTTATTATATATACCAAAGATGAAATAAATAAGCTCGGAGATGTAATTTGTTATGTATCAAGTTATTGTTACGAAGATGGAAAACAAGTATTAAAACCAATTAAAGATAAAAGGAAGCTAGAAATTCTTGATAATATTTTTTTACAAGTACAAAATTTAATTAATAAAAAGGATTGTGGTAAAGATGAAAAATAAAAAACTATTTATTGTTTTGGGTGTTATTCTAGGTATAATTATAGCACTTATAGCAACTTATTTTATATTACTTACACCAAGTAGTAAGAGTAATAAAGTAATTACATTTACGGTTAAAAAAGGTGATGGTAAAGAAAAAATTGTTGATAATTTAAAAGACGCAAAACTTATTAGAAGCAAGTATGCTGCAATAATTTATTTGGTAATTTCTGGTAATAAGAACTTGCAAGCAGGATCATATGAGTTTAGCAGAGATATGTCAACTCAAGATATTATTAAATCTTTAAATAGTGGTGATGTTATTAAAGAATTTAAACCAAGTGTTAAAATAACTTTAAAAGAAGGTGTTACTTTAAAAGAATACATGAAGCTAATTAGTGATGGAACTAATATAGATTTTGATGAAGCAATAAAAAAGGTAAATGATAAATCGTTTTTGAAAGGCTTAATTGCCGATTATTGGTTTTTAACTAACGATATACTTGATGATGATATTTATTATGCCTTAGAAGGTTATTTGTTTCCTGAAACATATGAATTTTATAAAGAAACTACGGTTGAACAAGTGATAAGAAGAATTCTTAATGTAACAAATGAAAAGTTAAGCCCTTTAAAAGAAGAAATAAAGAAAAGTAAATATAGTGTTCATGAAATATTTACAATAGCAAGTATTGCTGAAAAAGAAGCAAATAAATATGAAGATAGAAAGATGGTTACTCAAGTAATAAATAAAAGATTAGAATTAAATATGAGTTTAGGAATGGATGTAACTAGTTATTATGGTGTTCAAAAAAGTATGAAGGAAACTTTAACAAAAGTTGACTTAAATGATGAAAACCCTTATAATACTAGAGTTACTACATTTATTGGGCTTCCTGTTGGACCTATTTGTAATCCATCTATTGGAAGTATAAAGGCTGCACTTGAACCTGCAGATACTGATTATCTTTATTTTGTAGCAGATGTAGATACTGGTAAGGTTTATTTTGCTAAAGATATTGATGGTTTTAATGAATTAGTAAGAAGATATATAAAGTAAAGGTGAATTAAATTGAAAGAACAAATATTAGAAATGGAAAGGTATGCTAACGAAAAAAATGTACCAATCATTGAAAAAAAATCTATTGCATTTATAATGAAATATATTAAAGAAAATAATATAAAAAATGTTTTAGAAATAGGAAGTGCAATTGGTTATTCAGCAATACTTATGGCATCTAGTACACAAGATTGTGTAGTTACAACAATTGAAAGAGATGAAGTAAGATATATGGAATGCCTAAAAAATGTTAAGAAATGTGGCATGGAAAAGAAAATTAATGTTGTTTATCAAGATGCATTAGAGTTAAATTTATCTGAAGATTTGAGATATGATTTAATATTTATTGATGCAGCAAAAGGACAATATACTAAATTTTTTGAAAAGTATAAAAATTTCTTAAATCCAAATGGTACCATTATAACAGATAATATTAAATTTCATGGTTATGTTGGTGAATCTAGTAAGTTAGATAAAGGCAATTTAAAAAGCTTAGTGGAAAAAATCGAAAATTATATTGAATTTTTAAAAAGTAATACTGAGTTTGATACCAAGTTTTATGATATTGGGGATGGACTATCAGTAAGTACATGGAAACATGAATAAATTAGTAACTGTAACTAATAAAGATTTTATAGGTAATTTAAAGAAAGGGGATGTAACACTAGTTTATCCTCTTAGATTTTTTTCCGTAGGTTATGAAGAGTATTTTGATATAAAAGATATTGATGATTTTGTTTTAGTAAATAGAATATTAAATGATGAAGAATTAAATAATTTTGAAGAAATTTTAGTATCGAGCGATGTAAAAGGAATTATGTTTGATGATTTAGGTATTTTAGATATTGTTAAAGATATGAATATAACTAAGATATTAATATTAGATCATATAAGTAATAATATTAGCTCGATTAATAGTTATTTAGAATATGTAGATAGTATAGTTGTTTCTAGTGATTTATCTGAAGAAGAAATTAGAAATATAGTTAAAAATGTTAATAAAAGTGTAGTAATTTATACATTTGGCTTAAAAGGGCTTATGTATTCAAGAAGAAATTTGTTAAATAATTATGAAATGCATTATAGATTAGATAAAGAAAAAGTAATAGATAGTCATATTGATAATAAATATTTTAAAGTAATAGAATCTGATTATGGAACTAAGGTATATGCTTTTCCATATTATGATGGAACTAGTTTACTTGATTTAAAAAATGTTTTATATTTTTGGTATGATCCAATACTTTTAGAATTTCAAAACATTAAAAAAGTTTTAAATAATGATTTAAGTAATATACCTTGTAGTAGAATATTTTTAGATAAAAAAACAGTATATAAGGTAGGTGATTTAGATGCCTGAATTATTAGCACCTGCTGGTGATTTTGAAAAGATGAAGTTTGCTTATCTATATGGAGCAGATGCTATTTATTGCGGTGGACAAAATTTTAGTTTAAGAGCTAATGCTAAGAATTTTAGTTTAGAAGAATTAAAAGAAGCAAGTAATTATGCTCATAGGCTAGGTAAGAAGATTTATGTAACTGTTAATATTGTGTTTCATGATGAAAATTTAAGTGGTTTAGAAGAATATTTGAAATATTTGGATAGTATAAAAGTTGATGGAATAATTGCAAGTGATATAATAGTTATTAAGATGTGTCAAGATTTTAATCTTGGTTTGAATGTTTGTTTATCTACACAAGCTAGTACTCTAAATAGTAGAGCAGTTAAATTTTGGCAAAAGTTAGGTGTTACAAGAGTGGTTTTAGCACGTGAGGCATCTCGTCAAGATTTAATTAATATTGCTAAAACTGGTATTGAAATCGAAACGTTTATTCATGGTGCTATCTGTACTTCTTTTAGTGGTAAATGTGTTTTATCAAATTATATGACTAATAGAGATTCTAATCGTGGTGGTTGTGCTCAAGTATGTCGTTGGGAATTTTTAGTAAACGATAAACCTAATTTAACTATTATGCCTAAAGATTTAAATATGGTACCATTTATAAAAGATCAAATTGATTTAGGTGTTGCATCTTTTAAAATTGAAGGTAGAATGCGTTCAATTTATTATGTATCTACTGTTTTACTAAGTTATAGAAGAATGATTGATGCGGCTTTAAATAATACTTTAACTAAAAAAATGGAAGATTATTATTTAAAAATATTAAATCGTTGTGCAAATCGTGAATCAACTCCGCAATTTTATGATAAATTACCTGGAGTAAATGAAGAATATTGGAATGGAAGAACAGAAGTATCAAATCAAGATTTTTTAGGATTAGTGTTAGACTATGATGAAGTAATTAAAGTTGCTACGATTGAGGTAAGAAATTACTTTGAGAGCGGACAAATTGTGCAATTTTTTGGACCAAATCATGAAACATTTGATTATCAAATTAATACAATATATGATAATGAAGATAATGTTATCGATGTATGTAGGCATCCAAAAAGTATTATAAAAATGAATGTGGATGATAAACTACAAGTAAATGATATGATGAGGTTAAAAGTATTTGACAAATTAGATGTTTTATAGTATGATTATGAACTGTAAATTGAAATAAAAAAGGAGATTGATTTTTATGAAAAAAGAAAATACATTTATAATGACTGCGGAAGGGTTTTTAGAAGCTGAAAATGAATTGAATGAGCTTAAAAATGTTCGTCGTCCAGAAGTAATTAAAGCGTTAAAAGAAGCAAGAGCTTTAGGAGATTTATCTGAAAACGCTGATTATGATGCTGCTAGAAATGAACAAGCTATAATTGAAGCAAAGATTCAAGAATTAGAATATAAACTTGAACATGCTGAAATAATAGATAATAAAAAAAAGAATGAAGTTAGTTTGGGTTCAACAGTTACTATTAGCTATGATGATGGTGAGGAAGAAGAATATAAAATTGTTGGGTCTATGGAAGCTGACCCATTTGAAAATAAAATATCAAATGAATCACCTTTAGGAATTGCTTTGCTTAAACATAAAATTGGTGATAGTGTTGAAGTTGCGAGCCCGAATGGTGGTTATATAATAAAAATTAAAAAAATAGCTTAGATTCTAGGAAATTAGTTTATTTTCTTGTAAAATGAAGGTAATTATATTATAATAAAGTAGTTAGGAAGGAAGTATTTTATGAAAAATGTACATGAAGTTGAAATTAAATTAGAAAAAGAATGGGTAGATTCTTTAGATGCCGTATTCAAAAAGAAAAATAAAGAAGTTAAAATTGATGGTTTTAGAAAAGGAATGGCAAGTAAAGAAATTTATTTAAAACATTTTGGAATTGAGTCATTATATGCTGATGCTATAGATGCTTGTATAAGTGTTGCATATAAAAAGGCTTTAGATAAAGAAAAATTAATACCAGTTATTGAACCTCAAGTTGATGTTACTGGAATTAGTGATACAAATGTTATATTTAAATTTACTATTATAACTAAACCAGAAGTTACTCTAGGTGATTATAAAAACTTAAAAGTTAAAAAAGAAGAAGCTAAAGTAACTGATGAAGAAGTAAATAATGAAATTGAGCACATGAGAGCTCACATGGCTGATGTTGTTGTAAAAGAAGATGGCACAGTTGTTGAAGGTGATACCGCAGTTATTAGCTTTACTGGAGTTGTTGATGGTAAAGAGGTTGAAGGTGCCAAAGGAGAAAATTATCCATTAGAAATAGGAAGCCATTCATTTATTCCTGGCTTTGAAGAAGGCGTAATCGGAATGAAGACTGGAGAAACTAAAGAATTAAATCTTAAATTTCCTGAAAACTATGTTGAAGAGTTAAAAGGTAAGGATGTAACATTTACTGTAACAGTAAATGAAGTTAAAACTAGGGTTTTACCTGAAATTAATAAAGAATTCTTTGAAGATTTAGGATATGAAGATGTAAAAGATGAGGCTGGATTAAAAGCTAAAGTTAAAGAAGAATTAATTCATGAAAAAGAACATCATTTAGAAGATGAATTTATGGATAAGGTATTAGAAGCAGCAGCTAAAAACATGAAAGCTGAAATTAATCCAGAAATTATTGATGAAGAAGTTCATAGAATGATTAATCAATATGCAGAACAATTAAAGATGCAAGGAATGGATTTCAATGAATTTATGAAAATTACTGGTACTAAAGAAGAAGATTTACATAAACAAATGGAACCAGAAGCTGAAAAACGTGTTAAATATCGTTTTATGTTAGAAGCTATTGCTGAAAAAGAAGATTTAAAATTTACTAAAGAAGAAGTTGAAAATAGAGCTTCAGAAATTGCAGCATCTTATGGTGTTGATAAAGCTGAACTTTTAAAAGCTTATGGATCAATGGACGTTATTGAATATGATATGAAGATGCATAAAGCATTAGAAATATTAAAAGAAAATAATTAAAGACCTATATTTGGTCTTTTTTTCTTGACAATTTATATAAATTTATTATAAAATATTCCTTACCTAAGGAGGGGAAATATGAAAAAGTATGAAGAAGCTAAGAAAGACTTAGTGTTAAATGGTTTTGATGAAGCAAAAGTTAATGAACTAACTAATTTATTTGTAGAAGATTTCCTTGATTCTGAATATGAAAAACTAGGAGAATCTTTAGATATGTATATTGATGAAGTTAGAGATGGTCAAATATTACCTAATGAATTTGGAGTCGTTAAGTTTGCGGAAATAGTTAACGATAACGAAGAAAAACAATCTAAATCTATAGTTGTTTCTACTTTTAGAAATGTTGTAACTAATAAATTTAATGAAATGGCTAAAAGAGAGCCTTTACAAAGCGTATTGGTTTTGGGTGGAACAATGGAATATCACCATGATTTTGCAGCGTATGGATTTAATCCTTATGTTTTTGCTAAGGATATTCTTGTATCATTTGATGATTATGGTCTTTGTAGTATTCATCCAACTGGATATGAATATGGTTTTATAAAAATATCAGATTTAATAACTTTGCTTAATAACAAAGGTTTAGAAAAAAGTTTTTTATTAGTTGAAAAGAATAATGGTGTAGGATTTGATTTATTAATTGAATATGATAAAATAATGAGTCTGGGAAAATCTGATGAATTAACTTTAAAGAGAGTCTAAAAAAAGACTCTCTTTTGAGTCTTATATAATATATGCAATTATTCCTGCGATAACGCTTGCTACCATGATAAGAAGCATTATCCATACTACAATTTTTTGTGCTTTTTTATTCAAAATATTTCACCACTTTCTTTTTTCTATTAATAATTTATCATATTTGTTATAAATTTGCAATATAATTAAGTGGTGATAATCATGTGGACAAGCCTAAATAAGAAATTATATGTATTTATGAGTATAATATTAGTAATTGGTTTTATTATAGGAATAGTATTTGTAGTATTACTAGATGAAGCTACAAAAGAAATATTATTTTTAAATATTAATGAAGTATTACAAAATTTTAGCTATGTAAATACTAATGGTTTAATAATACATTTGGTTATATTGTCTAGTTTACTTATTTTAAGTATGTTTTTAATTGGTGGTCCTTTAGTTTTGTTTTTTATGTTTTATAATGGTTTTAGTATTGGTTTTATTATAAGCAGTTTAACATGTATTTTTGGTATAAAGGGAATATTGTTTGGTTCAATTTATGTAATAATTTATAAATTGCTGTTTTTAATTATGCTTGTAGTCTTTAGTGTTAATTTGTTTAAAATAATTAAATGTGTTATTGATAGAATTGTATATAAGAATAACAATAAAGAATCATTGGTTGTATTTATAAAAAGAAGTGTAATATTTATAGGAATTGTACTTATACTCGATATAATTTTATATTTTGTAGGTGGAAAACTAGTAAATCTCTTTAATTTTTTGATTAGTTAGTATATAATAGTTATGTGATGTTTATGGAAAAAGTAATTATTGGAATATCTGGTGGTGTTGATTCTGCGGTTGGAGCCTTACTTTTAATTAAGCAAGGTTATGAAGTCGAAGGTTTGTTTATGCGAAATTGGGATAGCAATATTAATAATGATTTTTTAGGAAATCCTAATGATTTTAATGATATTTGTCCTCAAGAAAAAGATTATAATGATGCATTAGAGTTGTGCAATAAATTAGGAATAAAATTACATAGAATTGATTTTGTTAAGGAATATTGGGATTATGTATTTACATATTTTTTAGAAGAATTAAAAAAGGGAAGAACTCCAAACCCTGATATGTTATGTAATAAGTTTATTAAGTTTGATCTATTTATAAAAGAAGCAAAAAGACTAGGAGCAGATTATATTGCTACTGGTCACTATGCTAGAATGGAAGATGGCAAATTAAAAAGAAGTATTGATTTAAATAAAGATCAAACATATTTTTTGGCTGATGTAAAAAAAGAAAGCTTAAAAAATGTTTTGTTTCCAGTTGGAGATTATACAAAACCTGAGATTAGAAAAATAGCTGAAGATAATAATTTAAATGTTGCTCATAAGAAAGATTCAACAGGTATTTGTTTTATTGGAGAAAGAAATTATCAAAAGTTTATTGAAAATTACTTAAAACCTAATCCTGGGGATATTGTTGATGTATCTACAAAAGAAGTTATTGGTAGACATACGGGCTTAATGAATTATACAATTGGTCAAAGAAGAAATGTAGGTATAAGTGGTAATTTAGAAAGACATTATGTATGTGGTAAGAATGTTAATAATAATATTTTATATGTAGCTTTTGGAGAAGACAATAAATATTTAATGAGTGATGAATGCATTATAGATAATGTTAATTTTATAAGTAACTTAAGACCTACATTTTGTACTGCTAAATTTAGATATAGAGATCAGGATCATGCTGTGGAATTAGAATATTTGGAAAATAATAAGATAAGAGTTAAATACCCTGAAAAAGTAAAAGCGGTAACACCAGGACAAGCATGTGTTTTATATCTCGGTGAAGAATGTCTTGGGTGTGGATTTATTGATGAAATAAAAAATAATGGAGAATTTTTATGGTATTTACATAACTAAACTTGATTTTTAATGTTAAGTTATGTATAATAAAGGTGTAAAATTAAAGAAGGTAGTGATTAAAATATGGATAGATTAAATGAATTATTACAAGAATTAGGGTTATCTAAAGTAAAGCTAGCTAAATATTTAGGTGTAAGTCGTCAGATGGTATATAACTATTTAGTTTTAGATAGCTTAGATAAATGGCCAAAAGAAAAGAAAGTGTTGTTATTACAACTTTTAGATATTAAAGATGGAAGTAAAAAAAGCATTGAAAGTATTGTGGTTGATACTGATTATTTGATGGAAGTAGAAAAAAGACTTAATACTGCTATTAAACAAACTAATAGTATTGAGTCTGTAATCGATATGAATGGATTAACAAAAGAAAATAAACAATTATTAAATGATTTTATATTTTTATTAAAAGAAAAATTAGAAGATAATGAGTCAGAAGAAACTGCTGCAATAAAATATATGTATTATATGCTTCAATCAATGGATAATGTTCCAGAAATAAAATATATAATGGGTTATATGGCAAAATCTAATTGCTTTATTAAACCAGATGAATATAAGTTTGATGAAGATAAACAGTTTATTTTTGAAGGAATTTTATATTCAGCTTTAACATTATATAATAATGGTGGAGCATCAAAGAGTAAACTTGCGGAAAGTCATAAAAGATTCATTACTGAAATAGAACAAAAAAATGAAGAAAAATTAACCAGAACACAACAACTTAGTACGGTTAAAATTCAAGCTTTAAGAGAACTTGGATATAATGATATTAATACTGAAAATGCAGCAGAAGTATTCGAGAAAATGGCAGAAATACAAACAAGAAAGGTATAGTAAAAATGAAGAAGAAAAATCTTGTGCTTTTATTAAGTGGAATTGTTGTTATCCTTGTTGGTGTGGTAATATCTTTCTTTATAAAAAATGGGATTCCTGTTAATGCAAATGGTAAAACTGTTAAAGAATTGTATTCTTATGTTGGTAATAGTGATTTAGAAAAATGCGGGGGATTAGTGTTTTATAATGATAGTAAAGTTGATTATAATAGTTTAAGTAATGATACTAAAATTTGTTTAGCTTATACTCAAGTAAAAAAAGAAGTTAAAGAAGAAATAAAACTTGATAAAAATAAAAAAGGTAATATATGTATTTTAAGCAAAGGCCTTATATTTGCTACAGATAATTATGAAGATAAGATTTGTACCTTAAGCAAAACAAATAAAGATCTAGTAAATGAAAATTACAAAAAAATATTTGGTGAAGAAATAGATACTTATGATAAATTTCAATTAGATAATATAACTGTTTGTTATTTAAATGATGACTCGTATTATTGTGGATTATCTGAAGAATATACTTATACAATCGGAGCTGAACCACATACTTATAGAGCAATAAAAGATTCTTTTAAAAAGAATGACGAAATAATTATATATGATTACTTTTTAAAAGTTATTAATAATGAATGTTATACAAGTTATGTTAAAGATAGTAAAAATGATAAGTGCACTAAAGCATTAGAAAATAATAAAAATGTAGAATATAAATTTTTGAAAAAATATGGAACTCAGTATAAACATATATTTAAAAAAGATAATAATGTATATCATTGGGTTTCTAGTGAAAAAATAAATTAACTTACATTGATTGGTAATTTCCTAAATTGAAAATTGAACCGCACCACTTGGGTGCGGTTTTTTGATATAATAAGGGAGCCAAATCCCGGCAAGGAGGCTCCTATATGAATTATAAACAATTAACGGAAAAAAAGAAAGTAGAAATTGCAAAAAACACGTTAAAAGAAAAGCGTAGTCCGAAGTTTATAAGTAAAATAACTAACTTATCAATATCTGAGATAAATAAGTTAAAAGTTAACTAATAATCAAATTAAGATAATGTTTAAAAAATGTTATCTTTTTATATGCATAAATGTTATAATATTTATGTATGAATAAATGAGGTATTTTATGAATTTGATAATTACTAATGAATTTAATAAAATGGATATATTAAAAAAATTAACTAATGAAAAGAAGTTTAACAATTATAAATTTTATAGTTTTAACGAGTTAAAGAGAAAACTGTTTTTTGATTATGATAATAAAACAATAGAATATGTAATGAAAAAATATAATGTTAATTTATCGATAGCAAAAATTTATATTGAAAATTTATATTTTCTAAAAGAAATAAGAAATAAAAAAATAGAATTTTTAAATAATTTGAAAAAAGAATTAGATAATAATAAATTGCTTATTTATAATAATCAATTTAAAAACTATTTACTTGGTAAAAAAATAATAGTTTATCAAAATGAAGAATTATCTAAAGAAGAAAAATATATTTTAAAGGATTTTAATTATGAAGTAAAGAAAAATCAAAATAGTATATATAGTCCTGAAATATTTGAAGCAATTAATATAAATGAAGAATTAGAATTTGTTATATCAAGTATAAAAAAATTAATTCATGAGGGAATTGATATTAATAATATAAAATTAATTGCTAATAGTGAGTACAATAAGTATTTAGAATATTATTCACAAATTTTTGGTTTGCCTCTTAATACTAATGATGGCAATTCATTTTTTAGTACAGGTGTTTCAAATTTGTTTTTGCGTATGTATGATGAATATGATATACCTGTGATTATTGAAAAATTAAAGGAAAAGTATGAAAATATAAATGAACTAATATCTGTTATAAATAAATCTGTATTAGTAAGTGATAAAAAAATTAGAAAAGAATTTATTATAGATGATTTAAAAAAAAGTATTGTATCTAATGTTTCATATAAAAATGCTATAGATATTCATTCTTTGCATGAAAACTATGGGGATGATGATTATGTCTTTTTACTTGGCTTCAATATAGGAAATTACCCTAAAATTTATATGGATGATAATTTTTTAAGTGATAAAGAAAAAAAGATGTTAGATTTAGATACTTCCATAGAAAAAAATAAAATGGAAAGAGTAAATGTTATAAGTGCTATTAAAAGGATTCCTCATTTGATAATAACATATTCTTTACATGATGGTAGCAAAGTAAGATATCCATCAGTTTTAATTGATGACTTACAAGTAACTTCTCAGAAGATAAAACTTAATAGATCAATATCATATTCTAAAAAATATAGTAATCTTTTATATGCTATTGATTTAGATAATTTTTATAAATATAATGATGAAAGTAAATATTTAAAGATGTATCAAAGAAATTTAAATATTCCTTACCGAGAATACAATAATAAATATAATATGATTGATACAGATTTATTAAAAGAAAGACTTAATGATAATTTTACTTTATCTTATACAAGTTTAGAATCTTTTAATGAATGCGGGTTTAAATATTATTTATCTAGAATAATGAATTTAGATATTTATGAAGAAACTTTTAAAATTATTATTGGAAAAATTGTTCATCATATATTAGAAAAAGGATTAGAAAAATGTATTGATATAGATATGGAAATAAGTGAATTTATGAAAACATTAGACTTTTCATTTGGCCCCGGAGAATTATTTTATGTTCACAAACTAAGTGCTGAGCTTGATTATTTGCTTAAATATTTACATGAACAAGAAAAAAATTCGAAACTTACAAATTATTTGTTTGAAACTGAGCTTGCTGTAGAAAAAAAATATAATGATATAAATGTAGTGTTTAAAGGATTTATAGATAAAGTAATGAATACAGAGTATAATGGCAAAGAAGTTATTGCTGTTGTAGATTATAAAACTGGTGATAAAAATATAAAGTTAGATACTTTAGAATATGGATTAAACATTCAATTACCAATTTACTTATATTTACTTAAAAATTCTGAAAGATTTAAAGATTCCGTTATTGCTGGATTTTATATTGAAAAAGTATTGAACAATGTTTTTAACATAACAAAGAATAAATCTTTGGAAGAACTAAAAAATGAAAATTTAAGATTACAAGGATATACTAATAGTGATGAAAATATAATTTCTTTAATAGATACAAATTACTTAAATAGTAAAATGATTAAAGGTTTAAAATTTAAAAAAGATGGTTCTTTTTATTCTACGAGTAAGGTGTTAAGTAATAAAGAAATGGATGATATGATTGTTAAAGTTCAAAATATTATTGATGATACAATAAAAAATGTTATTACTGGGAAGTTTTTTATAAATCCAAAAGTTTTAAAAGGTAAAAATATTTCTTGTACTTATTGTAAATTTAAAGATATATGTTTTAAAACAAAAAGTGACGAAGTAATTATCGGAGGTGAAGATGATGGATTTAACGCCTGAACAACAATTGGCGGTTGACTTAGAGGGAACAAATATTATAGTTTCTGCAGGTGCTGGGTCTGGTAAAACCGCTGTATTATCAGAAAGGGTTATTAGAAAATTAAAAGATGGAATAGATATTAGAAACATTTTAATGTTAACATTTACTAATGAAGCAGCTGGAGAAATGGCTAATAGAATTAGAAAAAAAATAAAAAAAGCTGGATTAACTAGTCAACTAGAGTTTTTAGATCAAGCTTATATTACAACATTTGATGCTTTTGCCTTAAGTTTGGTAAAAAAATATCATTATGTTTTAAATATTGATAAATCAATTGATATTATAGATTCTTCAATTATTGATTTAAAAAGAAATGAATTTTTAGAAGAAATATTTTTAAGTCTTTATGAGGCAAAAGATGAAAAATTTTTAAAGTTAATTGGAGATTTTACTACACGTGATGATGAAGTTATTAAAAAAGCTATTTTAAGTATTAATAAAAGTCTAGATTTGAAATACGATAAAGAAGATTATATCGATAATTATATAAATAACTTTTATAATAATAAATATATAGAGCAATTATTTGCTGAGTATTTTAATTATTTAAAGAAAATATCTTTAGAACTTGAAGATTCTGTTTTAATATTAGAAAACTTTATGGATTCATCAAGTTATGAAAACATTTATAATTCTTTAAGTAAATTATTTAGGCCAAATAGTTATAATGATTTATATAAGAATAATAATATTATTTTGCCTAGATTTACAAAGGTAGATTCAAGTGGCATAAGTGTAAAAGAAAATATTCAAGAACTGTTTAAGGAGTTAAATGAATTAGTTATATATAGTGAAGATGAGCTCAAAAACAATTATTTTTGCACTAGAGATTATGTGGAAGTAATATTAAAAATAATTAAAATGTTAGATGAAAAAATAAACTTATATAAGAAAGAACACAATTCTTATGAATTTACAGATATTGCTAAAATGGCTATATCAATAGTTAAAGACAATGAAGATATAAGATTAGAATTAAAAGATAAATTCAATGAGATAATGATAGATGAATATCAAGATACTAATGATTTACAAGAAACATTTATTAAATTATTAGAAAATGATAATGTTTATATGGTTGGAGATATTAAACAATCTATTTATAGATTTAGAAATGCAAATCCATTAATATTTAAGGATAAATATGATAGATATGGTATTAATAATGGTGGAAAAAAGATTGATTTACTTAAAAATTTTAGATCTAGAGAAGAAGTATTATATAATATAAATGAAATTTTTGCACCATTAATGACACAAGATATTGGGGGAATAAACTATAAAGAAAGTCATGCTATGGTATATGGTAATAAAGCCTATATTGAAAAGGGTGCTAATGATTATAATAACTATTTAGATATTTTAACCTATAATAATGAAGATAAAAAATATACAAATGATGAAATAGAAGCGTTTATAATAGCTAAGGATATTAAGAAGAAAATAGAAGAAAAGTATTTAGTTTTTGATTTTGATAAAGAATGTAATAGAGATGTAACTTATAATGATTTTTGTATTATTCTAGATCGTGGAAGCAAGATGAGCTTGTTTAAAAAAGTTTTTGAGTACCTAGATATACCAATGGAGGTGTATAAGGATAATAATTTGATAGAAGAAAATGATATTTTTATAATTAAAAATATTATTGGACTAATTTTATCTATTAAAGATGGGATATATAATAAAAATTTAAAATATTATTATACAAGCGTTGCCAGAAGTTATATTGGTAATTTATGTGATAATGAAATATTTAAATGCTTTGAAGAAAATAAAATTTTTAAAACAGATATATATAATAAATGTTATGAAATAAGCAAAGATATTGATATTATGACTCCGAATATATTACTTAAAAGAATTATTAAAGACTTTGATTTTTATGATAAATTTATTTTGGTAGGTAATGTTGATGCTGCGATTAAAAGAATTAATTATTTGCTTGAATTATCTAAGAATGTCGAAAATTTAGGCTTTTCTATTATTGATTTTAGTAATTATTTAAATGAAATGATAGATAGTGATCAAGAAATTAAATATAAAGAGGGTAAGAGTAATAGTATTTCTGTAAAGATTATGAATATTCATAAATCTAAAGGGCTTGAATTTCCTATTTGTTATTTTGCAGGTTTTCCTAAGACATTTAATATAAGTGATTTAAAAAATAAATTTATGTTTGATAATAAATATGGAATTCTCACTCCATTTTATAAGGAAGGTATTGGAGAAACATTTGTTAAAACTTTGGTTAAAAATAATTATTATTTAAATGAAGTAGCAGAAAAAATAAGATTATTTTATGTAGCTTTAACTCGCGCTAAAGAAAAAATGATTATGGTTATGCCTAATATTGAAGATAAAAAATATGTTAAAGATGAAATATCTTTTATGGATGGAATTAAATTTAGATCTTTTTATGATTTTATAAAATCTATATCAGGAAATTTAGCAAAATATATGATTAATGTTGATTTAAATAATGTTGGAGTTACTAAAGATTATGAGTTTAGTAAAAGTTTAAGTAAAAATATGGTTAATAATGAAGAGGCTAATATGTTATTTATTGAGGATGAAATACCTTTTATTGAAATTGAAAAGAAACATGCATCAAAAACTATTAAAGAGATATTATCTGTTAGTGATGAAAAAACTTTAGAGTTTGGGACTAAGATTCATGAATTACTTGAACTTACTGATTTTGAAAATGCCAATACAGACAATAAATATGTGAATCATTTACTTAATACATTTGATTTTAACAGTGCTAAAATTTATCAAGAACTAGAGTTTTCATATGAACTGGATGATGTTTTATATCATGGGATTATTGATTTAATGTTAGAATATGAAGATAAAATATTTATAATTGATTATAAATTAAAAAATATTGATGATGAAAATTATATAAAGCAATTAAATGTATATTATAATTATGTTAAATGTATAAGTAATAAAGATGTTCATATGTACTTATATTCTATACTTGATAATGTTACTAAGGAAATTATATAATAAAAGAAAGGAGTTTTTTTATGAGGGTAGCAGTAATTGGAGCTGGAGCTTCAGGTTTAATGGCAAGTTTGTTTGCATCCAAAAGTAATGATGTAGTAGTTTTTGACGGAAATAGTGATGCTGGAAAAAAATTATTACTTACTGGTAATGGAAGATGTAATATTGGTAATGTAAATAATGATTTAAGTAAATTTCATTCTAGTAATGATGAATTAATTAAACAAGTAATTAGTGAACAAAATATAAATATTATTAAAAATTTATTTGAAAATATTGGACTTGTTATAAAAAATAAAAATGGCTATTTGTATCCATATAGTGAAAAGTCTAGTAGTGTTTTATGTGTTTTAAAAAGCGCTTGTATTAATAATAATGTAAAGTTTAAATTTAATTCAATTATTGATAAAATAGAAAAGCTAAATGAAAAATTTTTAATAAGTGATGAAGAATTCGATAAAGTAATTATTACTACTGGAGGGTGTAGTTATCCTAAGACTGGTAGTACTGGTATTGGCTATTTTTTCGCATCTTCTTTTGGTCATAACATTGTGCCTTTAAATCCAAGTTTGATGCCCGTTATAACTAATACAGGTCTTGAAAAAGACTGGGCTGGAAAAAGGTGTGAAGTTCTTGTTACACTTTTAGAAAATAATAAAAAAATAAAACAGGAACATGGAGAAATACAATTTACTAATTATGGCTTAAGTGGAATTTGTGTTTTTAATTTAAGTAGAAATATTTGCATTGGATTAAAAAATGGTTCGAAAGAAGAAATATCTATTAACTTTATCCCTTGGTTAAATAATGAAACTTTAGAAACTTTTATAGAAAATAAAAATATATCTAAGAAAACTATTTTCGAAGCATGTGATGGATTTCTTGATTATAAAATAACTGAAGTATTACTAAAATATTTAAAAATTAATAAAAATAAAAAATGGAATGAATTAAGTTATTTGGAAAAAAATAATTTTTGTAATACTTTAAAAGACTTTAAAATTGAAGTGGTTGGAACAAAGGATTTTTTAGATGCTCAAGTTACTAGTGGGGGTATTTGTTTAAATGAAATTAATCTAAATACTATGGAATCCAAGTTGGTTAAAAACTTATATTTTGCAGGTGAAGTGCTTGATTTAGATGGCGATTGTGGTGGCTATAATTTAACAATAGCTTTTATAACAGGTATGTTAGCAGGTGAAAAATGATAAGAATTAAAAATATTAGAGTGTGTCCAAAAGAAAATATTGACATAAAATACTTAGCTTCGAAAAAACTAAAAGTAAATCAATATGATATAAAAGATGTAACTATTCATAAAATGTCTATTGATGCTAGAAACAAGAAAATGTTTGCTTATGTATATGATTTGGATGTAACTATTGATAATGAGAATAAATATGTTGGTAAAGATGTAATTTTGGTAGAAAATGAAGATTATGTTTTACCTCAGATGGGTAATAATATTTTAAGCAACAGGCCAATTGTGGTTGGGGCTGGTCCAGCAGGTCTTTTTTGTACTTATATGCTTGCAAAATACGGTTATAAGCCAATATTAATTGAACGTGGGGAAAAAATTGAAGATCGTGTTAAAAGCGTTGGAGAATTTTGGCAAAATAATAAATTTACTAAAAATAGCAATGTTCAGTTTGGAGAAGGAGGAGCTGGTACCTTCAGTGATGGAAAATTAAATACTTTAGTTAAGGATAAGGAAAATAGAATGCGGGAAGTATTTAAAATATTTGTGGAATGTGGTGCACCACAAAAAATTATGTATGATAGTAAGCCTCACATAGGTACAGATATATTAAGAAGTGTAATTATTAATATAAGAAAAAAAATATTATCTTTTGGGGGTGAAATTTATTATAATTCATTACTAGAGGATATAGTTATTAAAAACGGAAAAGTTAGCCAAGTAAAAATAAATGGAAAATTAATTGGTACAGATATATTAGTTTTAGCAATTGGACATTCTGCTAGAGACACATTTAAAATGCTTGTTAAAAATAATTTGAATTTAGTATCAAAACCTTTTGCTGTTGGAGTAAGGATTATTCATCCTCAAGATATGATAAATGAAAATCAATATCCAATTAATTACCCTTTTTTGCCTCCGGCATCTTATAAACTGACTTATAAAAGTAAAAGTGGCCGTGGGGTTTATAGTTTTTGTATGTGTCCTGGAGGCTATGTAGTTAATGCTAAAAGTGAAAACGATGGCATTTGTGTTAATGGAATGAGTAATTATAAAAGAGATACAAAATACGCTAATAGTGCAATTGTGGTTACCGTTGGACCTAACGACTACGGTGTAAATATATTAGATGGTATGTATTTTCAAGAAATGATAGAAAAAAGAGCATATAAGATTTGTGATGGATTAATACCTGTTCAAGGTTATGAAGATTATAAAAATAATGTTGTTTCTAAAAATATTGATGTAGATGCATTTAAAGGAAATATTGGCTATGGTAATATTAATAATATTTTTCCAGAGTTTATTAATGATAGTTTAAAAGAAGGAATAGATTATTTTGATAATAAAATTAAAGGCTTTAATGGTAAAGATGCAATTATAGCTGCTCCAGAAACTAGAACGAGTAGTCCAATAAGAATTTTAAGAGATGAAAATTTGGAAGCGAGTATTAAAGGAATATATCCATGTGGTGAAGGTGCTGGTTATGCCGGAGGAATTACCACGAGTGCTATGGATGGCATGAAAATATTTGAAAGTATCTATAAAACCTATAAAAATTAGTTGATAAATTATTATTTGTTATGATATAATCTTTAAGAAAGAAGTGAGGTGCGTTTATGAAAACATTTAAGAAAAATTTACCTGAAGGTGTAAAAAAACAATTTGCTTTATATAAAGGTGTAAAAGTAAGATTAATTAACAAAAATAATAAAAAGAAAAGTAAATAATATATTTTCGATCAATTTTGACAGGAAGAATGAAAATTCTTCCTTTTTTGATAAAATAATTTATTTATATAAAGAAGTGGATGTGGTAAAGTAGTGGACAGGGAGTTGATTTGATGAAGATTGTTATTATAGTGTTTTTTTGTTTGTTATTATGTGGATGTAATTATAATATAGAAGCAATTGAAGAAAGTAATTATCATGAAGAAATACTAACTTATTATGGAGTACTTATTATTCCTAAAATAAATATGTATTTAGGTTTTTATGATGTAAATAATAAAAATAATGATGTAAATAAAAATGTAATGTTGATTAATACTAATATAAAAAATACATATTTATTAGCTGCTCATTCAGGAACAGGAAAATTAGCATATTTTAATGATTTAAGATATCTTGATATTGGTGATGAAATTATTTTGAAATTTAATAATAAAGTAAATCATTATATTGTAAATAGTATTAGAAATGAAGTGAAAAATGGTAAAATTAGTATAAAAATGGAAGAAAATCAAGTTATTTTAACTACTTGTAATCAAATAAAGAAAGGATACCAATTAATTGTTGAAGGAAATTTAGTAAATTAATTGTTTTAACTATTATTTTTTTTAAATATTTGATATAATTAACTGCAAGGAGATGTAGTTATGGCAAAATCTAGAAGTGAACTTAGAAATATTATTATGGTTATTTTATATCAAATTGATATATATGAAACCCGTGGGGTCCCGTTTAATATTGATGAAGTAATAAAAGAGAATTTGAATGTGGATAATGAATTTGTTAAAGATATAGTTTATGGCGTAGCTACATATAAAAATAGTTTAGATGAAATTGCTAATAAATATATTGAAGGGTGGACCATTGATAGAATAGATAAAACTGGAGCTGCAATATTAAGAATGGGATTATATGAATTAAAATTTACAGATACTCCAGAAATTGTTGTTATTAATGAAGCTATTGAATTAGCTAAGAAATATTGTGATGATTCTGTTAGAAAAATAATTAATGCAGTTTTAGATAAATATATTAAGGAATAATATGTTAATACCAATGAAAATAAAAAGAAATTTGGCTCATTATGATGGTAAGTTCATAAAAATTAAAGGTAAAGAATATTATTGTAAAAATGCTATGGATCCAGGAGATCAATTATTTGCTAATGCTATTGCAGAAAAACTTGGTATTATATGTGCAAAAGACTATATTATTGAGGCTGATGGAGATTATTATTATTTAAGTTATAGTTTTAATAATGATGGAATTTTTAAAGATGGAAATCGATTAGGGATTAAATCTAATGGATTATATGATATATGGATGTTCTTTGAAAAGAATTATCCAAAGGATAGTGAAAAACTTACTTATCAATTAATTAGAGTTTATCTTTTTGATATTTTTATGATGAATAGTGATCGTAACCTAGGAAATTTAGGTATATTAATTCGTGATGGTGTAGCAGATTTATGCATTTTAGATAACGAATATGTTTTTAGTGATTTTGGAGCAAATTTATTACCAAAGTTATTTTTTGATGATAGGTTAAAAAGTTATAAGTGTGCTGATAGTTTAGATAATAGATTGCCTATATGTGTGCTTAAGAATATTGAGTCTTTAGAGTATTTTCTTGCAACTTCTGCTCAGGAATTTTATGATATTGTTTTAGAATTTTATAATACTTTAACTCCAGATTTAATTCTTTTGGAAATGAAAAAACTTAATAAAATGGGCTTTACTCTAGAAAATCAAGGATATTCTTTAATACTTTATAAAAAATATTATGAATTGATTGGAAACTTACTTTTAGAAAGGGGTATTTTAGATGGAAAAAGACTATCTTAATATTAGTGATTTAAATAATTATATAAAAAACATTTTAGATAAAGATTCTTTTTTAAATAAAGTTTATTTAAAAGGTGAAATTAGTAATTTTAAAAATCATACCAGAGGACATTTATATTTTACTTTGAAAGATGATAATTCTAGAATAAGTGCTGTTATGTTTCAAAGTAGTGCAATTAAACTTACATTTGTACCTGAAGATGGGATGAATGTTTTAGTTGAAGGAAGAATAAGTGCATATCCTGCACAAGGCAGTTATCAGATTTATATTGAAAAAATGGAACCTGATGGACTTGGTGCTTTATATATAGAATATGAAAAGTTAAAGAAAAAGTTAGCAAGTGAAGGATTATTTAACCCAGAACATAAAAAAGCAATTCCTAAATTTCCTGAAAAGATTGGAGTTATTACGGCATCAACTGGGGCAGCTGTTCGAGATATAATGAGTACAATTAGAAGAAGATATCCAATTTGTGAAGCAATTTTATTTCCATGCTTAGTACAAGGAAGTGATGCTGCGCCGGATATTGTTAGACAAATTAAAAAAGCTGATGCATTTGGTGTTGATACTATTATAGTTGGCCGTGGCGGTGGTTCTATTGAAGATTTATGGGCTTTTAATGAAGAAATAGTTGCGAAAGCAATTTATGAATGTAATACTCCGATTATAAGTGCTGTTGGACATGAAATAGATTGGACGATTGCAGATTTTGTGGCTGATTTAAGGGCACCAACTCCAACGGGAGCTGCTGAAATGGCCGTACCGACTGTTATTGATATTAATACACTTTTAAATAATTATAAAATTAGACTTAATAAAAATATTAAAAATATGATAAATACTAAATTCATTAAATGGAGAAGCTTAAAAAATAGTTTTGTATTAAAAAATCCTATGAGTTTGTATGAAATTAAAGAACAAAAATTAGATGCTTTGCTTGATAAATTAAATAAAGATATTAAAGTAATATTACAAAATAATGAAATGAAATTAAATAAAATAAAAATGTCATACGTAATTCAAAATCCAATGAGTTTGATTGATAAGAAGAAAAATGAATATAATTTACTTATTAATACTTTGAAACTAGTAAATCCTCTTGGTATTTTAGAAAAAGGTTATTCTTTAGCAACTATTAATGATAAGGTGATTAAGTCAAGTAATGATGTAAACATTGATGATATTATTAATATTAAATTACATGAAGGGAATATTAAAGCAAAGGTTGTAGAAAAATAGGCTTGTGATACATTTTTGAATAAAAAATAAAAATAATACACTAAAATAAAAATATGTAAATACAATTTAATTTAAGGGGGAATAAAAATGAATGAATTAATATTAAATAATAGTATTTTTGAAAATATAAAACATATTGATGAAAATGGTAATGAATATTGGTTTGCAAGAGAACTTCAAAATGTTTTGGAATATAAAAGATGGGATAAATTTAATAATGTAATTACTAATGCAACAATTTCTTGTAAGAATAGCAATTATGCTATTGATGACCATTTTTCCCAAGTGGGAAAAATGGTCGACATCGGATCAAAAACTTCCAGAAGTATTTCTGATTATAAATTGTCCCGTTATGCATGTTACTTAATAGCTCAGAATGGTGATAGTAGAAAGAAAGTTGTTGCACTTGCTCAAACATACTTTGCTGTTCAAACTAGAAAAATGGAAATTACTGAAAGAGAATATTCTACTTTAACTGAAGATGAGAAAAGATTTTATCAAAGAAATTTAACTAAAAGAGGAAACTATTCTTTAAATCAAACTGCTAAAGGTGCTGGAGTTAAAAACTTTGATAAATTTCATAATTCTGGTTATAAGGGGTTATATAATGGTGAAACTGCTAATGATATAGCTAAAAGAAAAGGTTTAAGATATAGAGAAGATATCTTAGATAACATGGGTAGTGATGAACTTATTGCTAATTTGTTTAGAATATCTCAAACGGAACAAAAATTAAAAAGGGATAATGTAAAAGGAGAAACTAAAGCTAATGATGTTCATTATGAAGTTGGAAAAAAGGTAAGAAAAGCTATTGCTGATATTGGTGGAACCATGCCTGAAGAGTTTCCAACACCTGAAAAAAGTTTAAAAACATTAGAAAAAGAAAGTAAGAATAAATTAATAAATCATAGATAAAGAAGGAATAAATATGAAACTAACTGAAAAGCAGAAAGAAGAATTATTATCTAAAGAGCATAATTATGTTGATATAGATGGTGTTCAATACTTTTGTAAAGTTGCTAAAAATGATTGTAATGAAATATTAGCGTATAGATTAGCAAGTCTTGTTGGTATTAATTGTCCACTTTATCACATTGTTAGAGTAAATAAAGACTTATATTATTTAAGTTATAGTTTTAATAATTTAGGAAATTTTAAACGTGGAAAAGATTTAATTGGAATAGATTACTTTTCTAATACTATATATAATTTGTGGTATGTAGTAGAAAAAGAATATCCCAAAGAATGTAAAGATTTAATATTTGATTTAGTAAAAGTATTTATTTTTGATATATTTATGCTTAATGGAGATAGACATGCTGGCAATTATGCAATTGTAGAAGAAAATGGTAAACCTAACATTTATATATTTGATAATGAATCGATATTTGAATCTATTTTTAGAGTTGAATTAAGTCCTAAATATAGTAAAAGAGATTTTTTGGGAAATGGTACAAGAATAATAAATGATCCTAGTGCCACAATTGGAATGAAGCAAAATATGGAATTGTTAGAATATTTTTTAATTACTTCTTCTAAATTATTTTGCGATTTAGTTATAGATTTTTATAATAAACTTACTCCTGATGTTGTGTATAATGTTATTTTAGAAGTAGAGAAGTTTACTGGAATAACTAATTATGATAAAGATTATAATATGAAACTTTACAAGAAGAATTATGAGTTAATTGGTGATTTATTAAAAGATATGAATTTTATTAAAAAGGAAGGGAGATAAAAATGAATGATTTAAAATTAGTTATACCAGATAATAATGATAAGAAAAGCGCTCTTTTAATGCTTGATGAAATTAAAGCTGTTGATGCTGGGCTTCCATGGCAATATTCAGGCCTTGCTAATTTGGAAGAGGCAACATCTTATGAAGATTGGGTTAAAGAAAAAACAAATGAAAAAAATGGTATTGATTTAAGAGATGGTTATGTTCCGTGTACAACATTATTTTTAAAAAGAATGAGTGATAATAAAGTATGTGGTTCTATTAGTATTAGACACGAGTTAAATGACTTTTTATTTAAGTTTGGAGGTCATATTGGATATTCGATTACTCCGAGTGAACGTGGTAAAGGTTATGGTAAATTACAACTTAAAATGGGTTTAGAAATAGCTAAAAGTTTAGGTATAAAAAATTGTTTAATAACTGCAGATGTTGAAAATATTGTAAGTAATAAGACTATTATTTCTGAAGGTGGAATTTTAGAAAATACTGTTATGTGGAATAATGATCCTTTAAATAGGTATTGGATTAATTTAAAATAGTTGGTATAATAATGATGAAAGGAAATAAGTTATGGAAGAAAATAAGAATTTTGAAGAATCTTTACAAGAATTAGAATGTATTGTAAAAGAACTTGAAAGCGGAAATGTTAATTTGGATGATGCAATAAATAAATATACACAAGCTATGAAATTGGCTAAATATTGTGGAGAAAAATTAAATGATGCCACTAAAAAAGTTAATAAAATCTTAACTGAAGATAATGAATTAAAAGAATTTAATGCAGAATAAGGTGAGAATATGGAAGTAAAAGATATTACAAATAGAGATGTAGATTTTGCTAAATGGTATACAGATGTATGTAGAAAAGCAGATTTAGTAGATTATTCAAGTGTAAAGGGAAGTATGATAATTAGACCTCTTGGATATGCCATTTGGGAAGAAATACAAAAAAATATGGATAGAATGTTTAAAGAAACTGGTCATGAAAATGTACAAATGCCAATGTTTATCCCTGAGTCACTTCTTAACGTTGAAAAAGAACATGTTAAAGGATTTGCTCCAGAAGTTGCATGGGTTACATATGGAGGACAAGAAAAACTTGAAGAAAGAATGTGCGTAAGACCAACAAGTGAAGTATTATTTTGTGACCATTATAAAAAAATAATTAACACTTATAGAGATTTACCCATTCTTTATAATCAATGGTGTACAATAGTTAGATGGGAAAAAACAACAAGACCTTTTCTTAGAAGTCGTGAGATATTATGGCAAGAAGGTCATACAATGCATAGAACTGCCGAAGAAGCAAGAGAAGAAACTTTAAGAATGTTTAACGTCTATAAAACTTTTCAAGAAGATTATCTAGCTTTACCCGTAATTACAGGAAGAAAAACTGAAAAAGAAAAATTTGCAGGTGCTGAAGAAACTTATACTTTAGAAGCTATGATGTACAATGGTTATGCTCTTCAAAATGGTACAAGTCATTATTTTGGTAATCATTTTGCTAAAGCGTTTGGTATTAAATTTACGGATAGTGATAATACACTTAAAACTCCATATCAAACTAGTTGGGGAGTTTCAACTAGAATGATCGGAGCAATAATTATGACTCATGGTGATGATCATGGGTTAGTTCTTCCACCAATGATTGCACCATTTAAAGTTATAGTTATTCCTATCGGAGATGTTGCCACTGAATTAGAAAGTTTAAAAAACACTTTAAAAGAAAATGGTATTACTTTTAAAGTTGATGAATCTAATAAAACTCCTGGATTTAAATTTGCAGAAGCGGAAGTTAAAGGATATCCAATTAGAATAGAACTTGGTAAAAGAGATTTAGAAAATAATCATGTAACTTTAGTAAGAAGAGATACTTTAGAAAAAATAATTGTTACTTTTGATGAAATAATACCTAGAGTTAAGGAATTACTTGTGATGATTCAAAATGATATGTTTGAAAGAGCAAAAGCAAGAAGAGATTCTATGATTTATGATGCAAAAACTTATGATGAACTAAAAGAAATAGCCACAACAAAAGATGGTGGTTTTACCAAGATTAATTGGTGTGGCGATGTTGCCTGTGAAAATAAAATTAAAGATGATTTTGGAATAAAGTCAAGATGTTTAATCGAAGATGAAGAGGTAACTGGACCATGTACTGTATGTGGCAGGAAAGCTAAAACAAGATTATATATTGGAAGACAATATTAAAAATTTTTTTAAGCATTATAATAAAAGTAGATAGAATGTAAACTACCTACTTTTTTATTTAAATTATTAAATGTATTTTTTTAAATATTTAAAGTTTAATAATACTACAAATAAAATGTTTACTATTTCAGCAATAACTAAACTATAAATACCAATGTGACATAAAGATAGAATAGACATAACAATTAGTTTTAATATAACACCCCATAAAGTTATATTCATAGTAATTTTAGCATAACCTAGTGCTTGAAGTGCTGATGTAAGAACACCTTCTAAGTAAAATAGAACAAAGAATGGAGAAAGTATTTTGATGTAATTTGAACCGTTCGTGGTGTTATATAAAGAAAATAAAAGATTATCTCGAAAAGTAAATATAATAAATGAGAAGAATGTACCAATAATTAATGAAAATATAAGTGCTTGGTGTATTCTTCTTTTTACCATTATGTTGTTTTTTTCACCATGAAACTTACTTATTTCTGGTAATAAAGAAGTTGATATTGCTGCAATAAAAAAACCAGGCATAGTTAAAAGGGCAAGCGAATAAGCATTGTAAGCTCCATATTCACGAAGTATGTAGGAATTTGTGTATCCTGAAAAAAGGAGTAAATTTGTAAGAATAATTGGTTCTAAGAAATAACCAATATTTCCAATTATTCTACTTGATACGGTAGGTAGGGATATATCTAATATATCTTTAGTATGCTTTTTACTAGGTAGTAATTTTGTTTTATAATTAATATGTTTTGGTAAGAAAAATAAAAATACTATTATTGAAGAAATTTCTGATAAAATAGTTAGAAGTATTAAACCTAGTACAGCATGCATAACTGAATTTTTCATTAATATGGGTAATACTGTAATAATAATTATTAATCTTATAATTTGTTCTATAATATTACTTGTAGCATGAGGTATCATGTTTTGCTTGCCTGCAAAATATCCTTTTAAAACAGATGAGATAGATACAAATGGTAAAGTTAGAGAAAAAGCAAGTAATATTGGAGATGCAAGAGGTTCTTTAAGCAAGTTAATAGCTATAAAATCTTTAGTTAGTAAAATAAGTAAAATAAGTAAAAAATTAATAGATAAAATTAAGAATGTTGCTGATGTAAGAATTCTTATGGAACGCCCTTTATTTTCTGATACTAATTTAGAGATAGAAATAGGAATAGCAAGAGTAGATATGGTAAGTAATAATGAGTATGTTGGAGTTGCTATAGTAAATAAACTAATACCATATTCTCCGATTATTCTGGTGTAAATTACTTTGATTATAAAACCTAAAATTTTAGTAAGAAAACCACTTAAAATAAGTATTAAAGTTGATTTTATAAATAAGTTTTTTTTCATGTAATGTGATTTCTCCTTTATTTAAATGCAATTTTGTTATATAATAAATATATGTTGGAAGGTGGTTATTTTGCCAGATACAATTAATTTTGAAGAATTAGTTCCAAGACTTGAAAAAAGAGAACAATTTGAAACGATAAAAAAAGCATATTTATACGCTTATAATGAACATAAGGGGATGAAAAGACTTACTAAAGATGACTTTATTACACATCCTTTAGAAGTTACTAAAATTCTTATGGATTTAAATGTTGATGATACTACAATTATTGCCTCATTGTTACATGAAGTTATTAACAATGGTAATAAGACTTATGATGATTTGGTTAATGATTTTGGAGAAGATATAGCTAAGATTGTTTTAAGCGTGTCTAAAATTAATAAATTAGAATTACCAGATAATAATGAATCTAGTGTAATATATTTAAGAAAAATACTTGTTGGACTTGCCCAAGATGTTAGAGTTTTATATATTAAGCTTGCAGATAGACTTCATAATATGAGAACTAATTGGGCAATTAATCCTCAAAAACAAAAACAAAAAGCTGAAGAAACTATGTCTGTTTTAGTACCAATTGCTCATAGACTTGGTATTAATTCTATTAAAAGCGAACTTGAAAATTTATCACTTTATTATTTAAAACCAGATGTATATAATGATATTTTAGAAAAACTAAATGAAACTGTAGATGAACTAAATGGTTACTTAGAAGAAATGAAAGAAAGTATTATTGATATCTTAACTGATGCTGGTATTAAATTTGAAATAAAAGGACGAGTTAAAAGTGTTTATAGTATATATAATAAGTTATCTAATGGTAAAGAATGGAATAAAATATATGATATTTTAGCTTTAAGAATATTTGTGGAAGAAGAATCTGATTGTTATCAAGTTATTGGTTTAATACATTCAAGATTTAGACCAATGCCAAAAAGATTTAAAGATTATATAGCGAGTCCAAAAGAAAATATGTATCAAAGTCTACATACCACTGTTTTTGGAGTTGAAGGACATGTTTTTGAAATTCAAGTAAGAACTTATGAAATGGATGAAATAGCAGAAAAAGGTATTGCTAGTCATTGGTCATATAAGGAAAAAGGTACTAAGAAGATTCAAAATGTTATGGAACAAAAGTTAGAAATGTTTAGAAATGTTATTGAATCAAGTAATAATGATACTGATGCAGATTTTGAAAGTAAGGTTAACGCTGATATATTTAGTGATTTAATATATACATATACTCCGAAGGGTGATGTTGTGGAACTTCCAATTGGTTCTACACCGATTGACTTTGCTTATAGAATTCACTCAAGAGTTGGAGATACGACGGTCGGAGCAATTGTAAATGATCAAATTGTACCACTTTCATATGAACTTAAAAATGATGATGTGGTAAATATTAAAACAAATAACAATAGCACACCAAATAAAGATTGGTTATCTTTTGTTAAAACAAGTCAAGCAAAAAATAAAATTAAAGCATTCTTTAGTAAACAAGATAAGGAAGAATATATTGAAAAAGGTAAAAATATTTTAGAAGCAGAACTTAGAAAAAGAAAAATGGCTTTTAATGAAGTATTAACTCCAGAAATAATTGAAAAGTTAATTAAAGATCTGAAAGTAAAAGATTTGGATGAAATATATTTAAGTATTGGATCTTTAAGATTTACTGCTGGTTATATAATTAATCTAACAAAAGCTGATAAGCACGAAGTTGATGATGCTTTATTTGAAAGAAAATTATCGATTCCTAAGATTAATTACAAAAGCGATATTTTAGTTGAAGGTAATTCAGATATTATGGTTAATATTGCTAAATGTTGTATGCCTATTAAAGGTGATGAAATAGTGGGCTTTATTACAAAAGGACAAGGTATCAGTGTCCATAAAAAAGGATGTTCTAATGTACCTGATAATAGTGAAAGAGTAGTGGATGTATCATGGAATATGGATGCAAGTAATTATTATTTTACTAATATTTATGTTTATGTTACTGCTGGTTTTGATTTACTTGTAAATATTATTACAGAAGTTGGTAAACTTGGTTGTATTGTAAGGTCTTGTAATACTAAAGAATTTGATAATAAAACTATGTATGAAATAAATATAAGAATAAAGGATAAAGTAGAACTAGATAATGTTATGAAAAATATTAGAAAAATACATAATGTTATAGATGTTAAGGAGGAAATATAGTGAAAGTAGTAGTACAAAGAAGTAAAAAAAGTAGTGTTAGTGTTTCAGAAAAGATAGTAAATGAAATAGATAATGGCATGGTTTTATTAGTTTCTTTTACTCAAGGGGATACAATTGATAATATTTTAAAAATGACTAAGAAAATTGCTAATTTAAGAATATTTGATGATGAAGAAGGTGTTATGAATAAGTCAATTTTAGATGTTGGAGGAGAAATATTATCAATATCACAATTTACTTTATATGGAGATACAACTAAAGGTAATAGACCATCATATATGAAAGCCTTAAATGGTGAAGAAGCAATTAAGTTATACGAAATATTTAATGAAGAAATGAATAAGTATGTTGTAACTAAACCAGGTATTTTCGGTGCAGAAATGATGGTTAACATTTCTAATGACGGTCCAATAACTTTAATAATGGAGTTTTAAATGAAAAAATTTTTAAATAAGTATAAAACTGTATTTACTTATTTACTATCTAGCGGATTATCTTTTATAGTTGATATAATATCATTTTCCATAATACTTTATTTTATAAAAGATAGATTTGTTGATGCAATATTATTATCTTCTTATGTTGCTAGAGCAATATCTAGTGTAGTTAATTATATTGTAAACAAAAAATATGTATTTAAAAATGAAAAGAAAAGAAATTATAAAGCTTTTATAGAATATTTCTTACTTGTTATAATTAATATTACAATCTCTGGTTTACTTGTAACTAAGGTTTATAATTATATACATTTAAATGCTACATTCATAAAAGTTATTATAGATTCTATAATATTTGTTGTAAATTATTTCTTGCAAAAGTTAATTATATTTAGGAAAAACTAAAAACTACAAGGTGCTGTGACACATTGTAGTTTTTATAATTGTAAAACTAAAAAACATCTAAATCAACGAGGTTGGTTTAGATGCAAAACAAATATTTGGTAGCATCCAATCTCGCGAAAAAACTGGATGTTCCTTTTTTAATTTATGCAAATTTTATTTGCTATATACATCGTACCACAAAACATGGTTATTGTCAATTTTGTTTTTTTCTAATTAGTTTTTGGTTTTTATTAGCATCAAGTTCAAGGGTTTTGCATTCCTCAGGCTCATAGTTAAAATTATGATTATATAGCTTAGATTTAGCAGATTTATATATAAGAGATAAATCATCAAGATAGGCATTAAAAGTAAAATTACTTTCTGATGGAGTAGATATGTTTCCATTTTTTATAATAATTTCCATCAATTGAAGATAAGAAATACAATCTTCTTGATTTTTTGTTTTTACCTTATCCATTATTTCTTTAGGTGTTTTTACCTTATGTTTTTTAAACACATCCAATATAGTATCATGATAATTTGGGTCTTCAATTGACAATTTTAGATTTAATAAAAATGGATTTCTTAATAAGTATTCAAAATAACTATAGTCTCCATGATATTTTTCAATTATATCTTCTATTTTTTTTGATAATTCTTTATCTTTATAAATATAAATTGCAAAATTTTTCAAATAATCAATTAATAAATCTTTAAATAATTCCACTTCATCTTTTGGAGTGTCTTCATCAATAAGTGGTTCATTTGATTCAGATAAAGTATTGATTAGCAATTTAAATTTTATTTTTAAAAACGATTTAACATAATCCGCAAATTTATGTTTTTCGCCCATATCAATTGGTAATGCTTCACTAAGATAAGTGTATTTTAAAACTTTGTTTTTTAATGTTTTTAATAATTCATCTCGTTTACTGTAATCATTATTTTTAATAAACTCAAGAAACCAAATATACATTCCATCATTAAAACTTGTTAATTCTTCATAATGTGATTGTACATAATTATATAATTCATTTTCTAATTTTTTTAAATTATCAAAATTTGCCTCTTCTATAGGAATTTCTAACTCAAATGCTTGAACTACTTTATATAGTTTTTCATACATTTCTTTTACTTTATTTTGAAAATCATTATATATTGTTTCACAGTCAAATCTACGACCAAATACAAGTTTTATAATATTAAGACTAAAAGTTGTAATAGATGATTTTCCTTTGAATTCAATAGTTTTAATTAGTGGTAATTCATTCGGTGTTAATAATCTTTGGGCATGCATTAAATTTTTCAAAAAATTTTTAAATCTTATTTCGCTTACTAATAATTTTGAATTTGTATAATCTCTAAATCTTATAGTTTCTGGCCTTATAGTTATCTCACAGTGTTCAAGAGTAGAAGGTAACTCTAATACTTTTGGTGGTGTTGCATAGGTAGGTGTTTCTAAAATAAATAAATCTTCAAGCCCTTCATTTAGTTCAAATTCGTAATATTTTAAAAATTCTCTATCATAGTTATCTACTCTAATAGTTAGTTTTTTTAATGATTTAGGAAATACTAACTTTCTTCCTTGCGCCATTTCTTTGTTATAAATTTTTATTAATTCTGGATAAAATAAAATTTTTTGATCGGTAATTGTAATTTTTGAAACATTTTCAAAAACGTGAGATGGGGATTTGGGCTTTATTACAGAATATAATAAGCAATCATATATCTTATATAAATCATAAAGTTCTTTATCTTCTAAAATCTTTTCTTTATGATGAGGATTTTTTAAAAACACTCCGGTTAATCGCATTATTGTTTCAAGTGGAATATATTCTTCAAACTCAAACATATTTCTTCTTAAAGATGTAACAGCAAGATATGTACAATCACTTACTTGAAAGTTTTTAAAGAAACTTTGTATTTTATAAGGATTATTAATAGAAAATAATAACATTGTTAGTTCGGGAGAACATAATATTCTACCATAATCAAAAACACCATATTTATTTTTTACAGCATCATTTATTAAGTTAGCTAGGGTTCTATAGTCTCTTTTTGAAAAATCAAATCTTTTATATTCTTCAAAAACACAATTACTTTGCATAAATGTACTTACTTTTTTAAAGAATACCTCTTTCATTATTTCTTTTTCTTCTTTAGACATTGCACAATCATGTAAAATTTCTCTATGGTTACCATAATCTATTTCGTAAGAATTTACTTTAAATTCTACGAGTTTATAAAGAAGTTTTTTATCTTCAATTCTTTTATATTCTTTGATTGCCATATATTTTGTAATTAATCTATTTATAGAATGTATTCTTGCTGTTCTATCTAAATGTGTAAATTCTAAAAGATTATCAAATTCTTTTTCTAAATCTTTTAATATATTTTTATTTTTAAAAAGTAATACTTCTAATTTTATTTGCATTAATGAAAGATAATTTTTATCTTGATAATTTTCTACATATTCTTTTAATGAATCAGGTATAAATTCAGGAATATAACCAATAAGTCTTCCACGTAAATCATTATAATATTTAGGATCTTTTTCTAAATTTAAATTTTCTATTATTGATAAACATGAGTTAGTTTGTAAATTTATTAATTCAATATCTTTCTGCGCATTAAATATTTGAATTTGTAATCTAGATATTTCATTATCTATAGCATTCTTTTTGTTATTAGATAAAAATGGAATAGATTTTAGACTTGATAAAGCTGCCATTCTTAAGAAAGATTCTTCTTCGATAGCCTTTAAAATGTGAGCATAACCATTAAGTCTTGCAAGTAAATTGGTTACATATTCATTGTTATATCCTTTGCTATTTGAATTACTTAAAATATCATGAATATGTATTTCTAAACTAGTTAAAATATCTATATAAACTCTGATATCATCAGTTTCAGTACTCTTTAAATGAGTACTTAATATTGTCTTTTTATTAGATAAAATTCTTTTATATTCTTGATAATATTGTTCACAAAGTTCTTTATTTTTAACGTTGTCAAAAAAGCTATTCGGAGGCATGATAATACTATCTTGTAAGTTAACAAGACATAAAACCTCTTGGTTTAATTTAGATTTTTTGAAAAACTTAGAAAATAAACTCATGAGTACCCCCTCCTAAAGTAGTTTTTATTATAAGATAATTAATAATTGAAGTCAATATTTTCTTGCAAAATCAGGCATTTTGTGGTAAGATAGAAAAACACTTGTTTAAGGGGGATATATATGTTTATTAAATTTAAAAAATATATGAAAAATGTTAAAAGTAATATGATTAGTGATTTGCAAGGTTATAAAAATATTGTAAATATGTTAGAACTTTGGCCATTAGATTTTCAAAAGTATGTTGAAATGCTAAAAGACACTAAATCAGATGAAGTAATAGACATGCTAAATGAAGTTCTTGGAGATTTAACAAAATATGATATTAAAAGTGCTAAAGAAAGACTAAAAAAACATATTGGAATGTTAAATACACAAATTTATATATGTGATAGCCAAATTAGGGCTTTTGATAACGAAAAAGCTATCGGCGCAATTGAAGACTTTCCACTATTTTATGTAACACTAATATCAATAATTTGTAAAAATTGCCTAACAAACAAAGAAGCTATTAAAATTTTTGGAAGTGCCATTTCCTTTAAAGGTAAGAAAACTGGTGAAAATAAAACTCCCGAAGATTTATGGAAATGTGATTTTGAAAGTTTACGACCACTAAGTAATTATTTTGATATTTATGGTAATTTTCAAAATGGGGGAGATGCTGAATTATTTATGATTTTATTTAATCAATTAAGTAAAGCTACAAGGCTAAAAGAACTTGGTATAAATAATGATGAATTAAAATTAATAAAGTATACTTCTTTATCTAACAAATTAATGATTGAATTAAGAAGTAGTTATGAAGAATATTTAAAAACTGCTATAAAAAGAGAAGTGAAACCTGAAATGAAAAAAGAAAAGAAGTCTGAGGTAAGAAAAGAAGCTCTTGGCCCAATTATAGTAGAATCTGAAAAGTTAAGTTTTTTAACTAATGAAGATAAAGAAATATATCTTGGAGCATGTAACCTTATAAGCTCTCTTGTTGGCAGAAGTGATTATGACTATTACATGGAAGCTTTATTAGATATTCAAAGCCTTGAAGAATTATATAATGATGAAGATAGAGAATATTTTGATGAAATAATAAATGATGCCATTAATAAATTAAAAATATTATTAAATATGTTTCATATAGATAAAAAGATTAGAAAACCAGAAGTTGTTTTCTTAAATGATATTAAAGGTAATTGCTATTTTAAAGAAGACTTAGATAATGTTGATAATAGTTTAAAAAGTAAAATAGATTTATTACTTGAAAAAGTTAAAAGTGGTAATAATCATCGTACAGTTTTAGATGGAAACTTAAAAGCTGGAGAATTACTATTTATAAATGGTTCTAATCTATCAATTAGTTTTTGTAAAATAGCTTTTGATACATATCTAATTATTGGAGTTCACTCTATAAATGAAGGTTTTAACTTAGATATAAATAGATATCATTTAAATAAAAAGTATATTGAAGAATTAAAAGAACTAATGAAAAATGCTGAAGATAGAAATAAAATGGTTTTAGATGGAAATTTAGTAATTGAAACATCAGTTCCAAGGAAGAAAGTTAAGTAAAGGAGAAAAGTTATGAGTGATAATGAAAGATTTACGTTATATAAATATTACGAATGTTTAGTAAACAAACTAATTAAAATAAGGGGTAGTAGAAAATATTTAAGTGATTCCCTAGAAGAAAAATATGCTACATCTATTAATAGATTAATTGATAGTTTTGATTTTTTTGAAGATCCAAAAAAATTAGAGGAAGAATATAGCATTTTAATAAATAATTTAAAAATAAAGTTCAAAGAATATGCTAATGAAATATTTGCAAGTCATAAAATAACGGCACATATTGATTTAAATTTTGATTGTAATTTTGATACATTTGTTGATCAAGTGCATGAAATAATAAAAGTTTATGTTAGAAATAGACGTTTAGTATTTAAAACAGAAAAAAGAATCCAAGAATTAACTGAAGGAAAAGAAAAGAACTTAGTAATAATTAATTTTATTGATGAAATAAAACGTAAATTAATTGAAATTGATAGTTCTATAGATTTTAATAAAAATATAGATGAAATAAGAAGAATGTTAAAAGAATTATCTACTATGATGAATAAACATCAAGTATATTGTGAAACAGTTTTAAAAATAGAAAATATAATCGGAGATTGTGCACCAGATTCATTAATAATTTTTCTAAACAATATTAATCTAGCTCTTTGGGAAGGACGTTATGCATATTTAGATTCATTAGTTTTTGGTATGAATTTATCTTTAGAAAAATTTCAATCAAGAAAAAGTGACGTTTTTTCTAGTTTAGCTTTAATTAAAGAAAATTATAATACTAGAATAAATTCATTAGGTAAAAATGATTTAAGTAAAATAGATGTTGCCAATAAAATGCTTGCAATGATAAAAGAAATATTAAAAAGAGTATTAAAAGATCAGGAAAGTAGAGATATTTTAAGAACTCTTACAAGTATTAAGTTTGAAAATGTCGAAGAAATATATGATATAGTTCAATCTAAAACGAAAAATGTTTTTGTTAAAATAAACGAAAAATATGATGGTGAAAATATCTTACTTAAAACAGATTATGCTAATAGTAAACTTTATTGTACAGGTTTTACATCATTTGGAGAAGAAACATTTGAATTTCATAGATCAACATTTATTAGAAATTATATTAGTTTATATGATTTGTTAACTTCAGGAAAAATTGATAAAAAATATTTATTAGAATTTGCTAGTATGATTGGAATGCCTTTAGATGAAGATTTGCAAAATTCTAGTGAAATAAGTATAATTAATAAAGCTGTAGATTATCTTGATGCTAAAAGAGCAATTAATAAAAGCAATCAAAATGTTGTTTTAAAAAGAGAAAAAATTTAAATGGAGTAAATCATGGATTATAGTGAAGCATTAAAGTTATTTGGATTTACAGGTAATTTTACAAAAGAAGAATTAAAGAAAAGATACTTGGAATTATCTAAAAAATATCATCCAGATTTAAATGGGGATGAAGAGATGATGAAGAAGATTAATTCCGCATATGAAGTATTAAAAAGTCATAGTGTGTCAAGTGATTTAGTAAAATACTATGATAGTTTAAAAGAAAGATTGAAATTTTTTGCAAGTAAAACTGTTTATTTGCCTGATACTTTAGAATTTAAATATGCAAAAGAAATTGATGAAGTTATTGAAAAATTTAATTTTAATATGTTTAAATCTGCGTTAGATTTATTTTATAATGTTATTTTAGATCATATAAAAGATATATTTGCAAAGTACAAAAAAGAAGTATTAAAAAATGTACCCGTATTTTTTGTGAGTAAATTTGAACCAATTAATGATGATTGTTCTTTTGATGATTATGTAAAGAAAGTAAATGAAATTAGAAATAAATATGAAAAAATTGATAAAGGCTTAAATCAAATTATATTATCTATGTTTAAAGATAAAAATGTTAATAGTAAAATATTAGAAGAGATTTTTGATGTAAAAGAAATAATAATTAAAGAAATTATTGATAAAAAAATTACATTAGATGATGGTATATATAAATTACAAGCTGAAATAAAGACAAGAATTTTAAAAATAGAAGCATTAAATAATAAAATTTGGAATACTTATAAAGCAATAATGAATAACTTTAATAGAAGAATGAAGGAATTAAATCCTACGGATATAGAAGATATTGATGTTGCTATGAAAGCGTTTAATAAAGCTATGGCTACATTAAAATCTGTTCAATTAGGTACTGAAGATGAAAAAGTTTTAGGCACTCTTGAAAATTTAACATTTACAAATAGTGATGAACTTAAAGAAAATGAATATGAATTATATATTACCGCAAATTTTTCTGATGGTGAGGAACCTGAGATTGTTTTGAAAACTGGTGAAAATGGAAATCTTGTATCCTTTTTAAAGAAAATTGCTGATATGACAGAAGAAGTTTTTGTGGCTAAAGAAGTGTTTTATAAAAAATATAGTAGTTTTAAAGATGTTTTAAAGAATTTGGATTTTTTAGGTGATAAAGGTTATGTTCAATATTTAAATACAAAATCTATGGCTACAGCATTATATTATTATGAAAATGCGGGTTGTTATATTGTTTTGACAAAAAATAATGAAATAATAATAGTTAGATATAATAAATTTGATTCATTAAGTCCTTTTGTAACGGATATTGCTAGTAGAACGTATAAAGATAAGCAAGTACTATACGATAAAATCTATAATAGTTTCTTAAAAAGCAAAAAAGAAATAAAGTTTAAAAATAATGAAAATAATATATTAAAAAGAGAGAAAAATAAAGAAAATATCTAGACAAAAAACAAAGAAAGAAGAGAGAAAATGAAGGAAAATATGTACAGAGACATTTATAAAATGTTGGTAGATAAATTAAAAAATAGATTGATGGAATTGCAATCAACCGATTTAGAAGAAATTAATAATGCTTTGCAAACATTTAATAAAGCTATGGTTATATTAAAAGCTGTTCAATTTGGTACTGAAGATGAAAAAGTTTTAGGTACCCTTGGAAATTTAAAATTTATAGGTAAAGACGAAATACATGAAGATTATAAATATGAATTATATATATCAGCTAAAGTTTCTGAAGATGAGGTTCCAGAAATTGTTTTAAAAACTGGCAGAGTTGGTAATTTTGTATCTTATTTAAAGAAAAGCGATAATGGTACGGAACCAACAGAGACATTTTATATGTCTAGTGATAAATTTTATGAAAAATATCGTATGTTTACAGAATATTTAAAACAAGCTTATTTTCAAGGAAAACGTTGTTTCGTAAAAGAAACATCAAGTGATGCAACATTGTTATATTTTTTTGAAGATATAAGTATTGTTTCGATTTTAAAGAATGCAAATGTAATTGTTGCAAAATATAGCGATATTTCGATTGAACCCCCTAATAATTGTGATGTAGCTGCTAGAAAATATAAAGATGAACGAATACTTTATTATAAAATCTATAATAGTTTCTTTGAAAGAGAAGAAGAAATAAAGTTAAAACGCGAAAAAAAATAAATAAAATATCTAGACAAATGATTAAAAAAGTAGTATATTCTACTTATGATTTATTTGGTAAACCAGTAGGTAACTGATAGTTTATAGAGAACTAGTGGATGGTGAAAACTAGTAACTTAAGTTAGTGAAGATAGTACCTTGAAAGTAAACGGGTAAGCCCGATATAGCAAATTAAGATGCATAGAATTCTATGAATTAAGGTGGCACCGCGGGTTATACTCGTCCTTAAGCTAAATTAATTTATAGAATTTTTTATATTTATGGAGGAGTTAAGAATATGAAAGAAAATATGTACAGAGATATTTATTGTGGAGAAGTAAATTCTTCATATATTGGTAAAAATATTAGATTAGCTGGATGGGTTAATAGTATTAGAAATCTTGGTAATTTAGTATTTATTACACTAAGAGATGAAACAGGTATTGTGCAATTAATATCTGAAGATGTAGAAAAATATAAGAATTTACATCGTGAAGCAACAGTTACAATTACTGGGGTAGTTGAAGCTAGAACACCAGATATGGTTAACAAAAACATGAAAACCGGAGAAATTGAAGTTAGACTTGAGACACTTGAAGTTCTTGGTGATTGTATAAATGTTTTACCATTTGAAATTAATAAATCTAAAGAATCTAATGAAGATACAAGACTTAAGTATCGTTATCTAGATTTAAGAAATAAAGAAGTTCATGATAATATTATATTTAGAAGTAAGATTATGGATTTTTTAAGAAAAACTATGAAAGAAATGGACTTTTTAGAAGTGCAAACACCAATTATTACAGCAACAAGTCCAGAAGGAGCCAGAGACTTTATAATTCCTTCTAGAAAATTTGCAGGTAAGTTTTATGCGTTACCTCAATCACCACAAATATTTAAACAATTATTAATGGTATCTGGATTTAATAAATATTTCCAAATAGCACCATGTTTTAGAGATGAAGATCCAAGAAGTGATAGATTGTATGGTGAATTTTATCAACTTGACTTTGAAATGAGTTTTGCAACTGATGAAGATGTATATAAAGTGGGAGAAAAAGTATTTTATGATGTATTTAGTACATTTAGTGAAAAATATGTAAGTCCAGCACCTTTTAGAAGAATTAAGTTTAAAGATGCAATACTAAAATATGGTAGTGATAAACCAGATTTAAGAAACCCATTAATAATCGAAGATATTTCTGATATAATGGGTAAAAGTGATTTTGCACCATTTAAAGATACAGTTGTTAGATGTATTAAAGTAGAAAACATTGAAAAA